>Ga0097691_1000409_pt1 | contig 38456 bp, 37 predicted proteins | sample NGESurdeep072012_8_FD_72858 | JGI IMG/M metagenome (GOLD analysis project Ga0097691, IMG submission 72858) | Arctic peat soil microbial communities from Barrow, Alaska - NGEE Surface sample 210-1 deep-072012 | ecosystem: Environmental > Terrestrial > Soil > Wetlands > Peat ... | reverse complement strand
ATATGCCGCAGGGCGTCGAATTCGAATACACCGAGGGTAGCGCAGGCGACTCACGGGCAGCGATGGGATGGATTGACGCCTTCCTCGACACGCTCGCCGATGCAGCGACCGAACTCGACCTAGCCGGGAAGGCGGTGCAGTCATGAGCCGGCCACGCGCCGCTGGCCCGGCGGCGACGCCTGAGTCTCGCCTCGCAGAAGGGTTTTCTGAGATCGAAAGCAGCCTTCGCGATCTACCTCGGATAGCTCGCCTCGCGGAAGAGCAATTACATTGGGCGATCGGGGAACTGGCCTTCAACGGTTCGGAATACACCGAAATTCCGAACTACGCGAAAACAGAACTCGCCATTTTCGCCGTTTCTCAGGTCGCGAAAATGGCGAAAGATTTAGAGGGCCTGTACGACCGCATTTACAACGAAGCCGCGGAAGCGAACACGGCATAAGCGATCATCTAACAGTCCGCCGGTTCACGCCCGGCGGGTTTTGCAAATCACTCTTCTGCAGAAGAGTGGCGCTTTATCATCGCTACCGCCCATAATCCGCCATTGTCCTTCATAGATTATGCATGGTTGATCTAGTTTGTTTTTGAAGTTTTCTGTTGCTCCACGTTTTCTGAACTACCATAGCTAGGAAGTGATTTGCCCCCCGGAGGATTGATCAATGTCCACGTCCCCATTTCTGTTGTCGTCAGACGAAGTCGAGCAAAAGACTTTCCTCTGCGACCTCACGCGGATGCGTCAGGAAAAGCTTGGCCGTTTTCCGAAACGAGTGAAGATAGCGACGCGCAGGATCGCCTACCTCGGCGCTGAGATCGAAGATTGGTTGCGAGATCCCGAGGCCTGGCGCCAGCGTAACGCGGCGGTCACTCAGGTCGACCTCGTCGCGCCAGAGAGGGTTGCTGGCTAATGCTGCCCGCTCGCGCAACCTTTACTTATGACATCGTGCCGGCTGTGACGGCGGCGGCGTTGCGCGCGCGTAATGCTTCTCAGCGTGCAGCGTCATGAGCACTGCTTCGCCATCCCGCTCAGCCAAAAAGGCACCGGCTGCGTCACTTTCGCTCTATAAGCCCGAGGCCGAGATCGCTGAACTTGTTCTCGGTGCTGGTGCCCGAGACTGGACCACGATTTCGATCATTTGGGAGCGAGAAGGCCTTCCCAGAATTGACCCCATGACCGGAATGCGCTTTTGGCCCGCCGTTCAGTCCTTTCTCTTGCGCCGACATGGGCTTGTTGAAGCTTTAATCCCGACACAGCCGGACGGGATCGAAACATGGTGACCACGGATGCTCCTGGCCTGAAGCGGAAACGCAACGACGATGGCACGTTTCGCTATTACTGGCAGGCTCGCACCGATCTTGTGAGAAAGGGCTATCGTCCGTCGAGTGTGCGGCTGCACTTCGCAGAGACGTCTGAAGGGCTCGGTCAGCGCGCTGCGCGATGTCGAATTCTTTGGGCTGAGATGCTCGCTTGGGCCGCTAACGACGGTGTGCTGGCCGCGCGTGGTTATGACGGCAGCATTGGGAGTCTATGCAATCAGTTTCAGATCCACGATGCATCGCCGTACAAGCTCCGAGCAAAGTGGAATACGCAGCTCCTCTACGATCAGTGCATCAAAATCATCTGCAACACGGTCGGCGCCAGGGCTGTACGCGATTTGATCGGCCCCGACTTCACTAGGTGGCACACAAAATGGGGTGACCCGTCCGCAGAGGGCAAGCCCCGCAGATTGACGCGCGCAAAACATTGCATGGATACGGTCCGGCGCGTCGTCTCCTTTGGTGTCACACTTGGATATGCCGACTGCGCGCGAGCCGATGTTATTCTCGGCAAGATGCGTTTTCAGATGCCGAAAAACCGCACGGCAAAATTGACGCTCGAACATGTAAGGAAAATCCGGAGAGCGGCGCACGACCTGAGCCTTGGATCGATCGCGTTAGCCCAAACGATACAGTTCGAATTGGCGATGCGGCAGAAGGACGTCATAGGCGAATGGGTGCCTCTCGAAGGAGTGTCGGGCGGTATTACGCACAAGAACACGCGCTGGACCGGCGGGCTCGTTTGGTCCGACATCGACGCAAAGATGATCCTGCGCAAGACCCATGTGAAAACTGGCATCGCCGTTGAACACGATCTTTGCCTCTATCCTGATATTCTTCACGAAATTGAACTTGTAGATCCGTCTCGGCGTGTTGGCCCGATGATCATCTCGGAAGCGACCGGCGAACCTTACAAGCACCGCACGTTCACGCAGACATGGCGCAGGGTCGCCGATGTTGCCGGATTGCCGCAGAGCGTCTGGAACATGGACTCACGATCGGGCGCGATCTCAGAGGCCTACGACGCTGGCGCCGACGAGATCTCGGTTATGAAGCACGCCGGTCACAAGAACCGGCAAACCAGCGCGAAGTACAACCGCGGCTCACTCGAACAAACCTCTCGCGTGGCGCGCTTTCGGATGGCGAAACGGACGAAGAACGAGACCTGAGGGACGTCTAAGGGACGTTCAAGGGACGGCAACTAGAAAGGATTGAAATCTATGAATAAACCCGATCAAGGATGCAGGACGCGGAACTGCTCCTTGTCGGCGAACGCCATGCTGGTCCGGCAATAGTCGATCACGTCATTCCATGACGACAGCATGGTGCGCTGCTTCAGCTGGCCTTTGGCGATACGGCTCGCCGCCGCCGCGATCAGTTTGAGTTCGGTGATCGTCGCATCACCAAGTCCATCGACTTCGCGCAGGCGCGCTTCAGGAGCGTGAACGACCTCGGCGAATGAGCCAAATTTTGCGATCAACGATTTGGCCAGCGGCTTGACGTCGCCCCGCGGCAAGGCGCGAAACAGCACCATTTCCAGCAGCTCATAATCGCTCAGGGCGTCCGCGCCGGCGCCGCGAAAGCGCTGCCGCAGCCGCTCGCGATGGCCGTGATAATGCGGCGCCTCGGCAGGTCCGGACTGATCTTTGGTATCGCTGATATCTGCGGGCATCGGCGGTAGCAACCGTTCAGGGAACGGGCTGACCATGCCGTGCCGGCCAGATTTTGCAACCGCGAATTGTCAGATGACTGGTCTTGCGTGGCAGAAGTTACGCCGCGGCCGGCGGCTTTTCGGCGTTGCGCTGCGACAGCGTGAAGATTTCGACGCCGCCCGCGGTCACGCCGACCGAATGCTCGAATTGTGCCGACAGCGAGCGGTCACGCGTCACCGCGGTCCAGCCGTCGGACAGGATCTTCACATGCGGCTTGCCGAGATTGATCATCGGCTCGATGGTGAAGAACATGCCGGGCTTCAGCACCACGCCTTCGCCGGGCCGGCCGATATGAATGATGTTCGGCTCGTCGTGGAACATGCGGCCCAAGCCGTGCCCGCAGAAGTCGCGCACCACGCTCATGCCCTGCGGCTCGACGAAACTTTGAATGGCGTGGCCGATGTCGCCGGTGGTGGCGCCGGGTTTCACCGCGGCGATGCCCCGCATCATGGCTTCATAGGTCACCTCGATCAGCCGCTCGGCCTTGCGGGCAATCGGGCCCACCGCATACATCCGGCTGGAATCGCCGTACCAGCCCTCGACGATGAAGGTCACGTCGATGTTGACGATGTCGCCTTCCTTCAACACCCGGTCCCCGGGCATGCCGTGGCAGACCACGTGGTTGATCGAGGTGCAGGTCGAATAGCGATAGCCGCGATACATCAGGGTAGCGGGGAAGGCGCCATGGCTGAAAGCGAAGTCGCGGACGAAATCGTCGATCCGCGAGGTCGGCACGCCCGGCTTGACGATATCGGTCAGTTCATCGAGGCACTTGGCCACCAGCGCGCCCGCCTTGCGCATGCCGGCGAAGCCGCTCGGCCCATGCAGCTTGATCTGCCCGGTCTTGCGGAGCGAGGTATCGGAGGCTTCGATGTAGCTCATGGGCTGATCTTATCTTCGGGCAAAGGGCTGAAACGGGTGATTTGAGGCCCTAATTTAATGATCGGAGCTGTTAGTGCAAGCCAAGGTTGGCACGGCACAATGTCATGGTTCGGCCGGAACCTCAGCAAACAACCCCAAATTGAGTTCGGCAGCAAGGCGCGGGCGTCAGCTCGAAACCTCGACGGTGGTCTCGACCGGCAGCGTACCGCCGCGGATGCGGATTTCCCGCACCGGATAGGGCACGCGGATGCCCTCGCGCTTGAAGGCCTCCCACAGCGACAGCATCACCTCGCTCTTCACATTGTCCATTCCGTCCGGGTCGGCGATCCAGAAGGTCAGGGAAAACTTCATGCCGGCCTCGGCAAATTCCACCAGGATGCAGTTCGGCGGCTTGCCCTTGATGGCACGCGGCGCCGCCGCGGCAACGTCGATCGCCAGTTTGCAGACCAGCCGCGGATCGGCGTCGTAATTGGTGCCGAAATTGACTTTCACCAGCGTGTTCTTGTCGGTGTAGGTCCAGTTGGTGACCTTTTGCGTCACCAGATCCTCGTTCGGGATCAGGAATTCGCGGCCGTCGCCGGCGGCGACCGAGATATAGCGCGTTTTCATCGCGCTGATGCGGCCGGAGCTGTCGCCGATGGTGACGAGATCGCCGGGTTTCACCGATTTGTCCGCCAGCAGAATGATGCCGCTGATGAAATTGGCGACGATCTTCTGCAGGCCGAAGCCGATGCCGACACCGGCAGCACCGGAGAAAATCGCCAGCGCCGAGAGGTTGATGCCGACCGCGCTCATGACCACCGCGACGGCAAATATCATCAAAGCGAGCCGGATCATCTTGACCAGCAGCACCTGGATCGACGGCGTCAGATCGCCGGATCGCGTGATCCGGCCTTCCACGAAGTTGCTGGCGATGTTGGACAACCACAGCGCCACAACCAGGAGCACGCCGAGCTTGATCAGCAGCAACGGCGTCAGCCGCAGACCGCCGAGCACGATCGAGACCGAGTCGAGCGCGTCGATGGTCGGCTCAAGCTGTCCGAGAATGCTCAAGGCCGCCACCAGCCATGCCGACAGTGACACCAGGCGGACGATAAACGTGTTGCGAATGACCGATGTGACGAGACGGATGATCAGCCATGCGAAGGCAAGGTTGGCGACTACCGCGAGCAGATAGCTGCGGCTGGGCCAGGTCGACGTCAGCATCACCACGCGCGCCAGCGTCATCTCTACCGCGAACACCGCTGTCGAGGCGTTGCCAACCAGCACGCGCATGAACAGCCGCAGCGGTGTCGGCCAGCCCATGGCGAGCGAGGTCATGTCGAGCCGCGAGCGAATGGCTGCGCCAGCGGCGAACGCGATCCCGGCGCCGGCCAGAATCAGCCCGAGCTGCAGATAAAACCATGGCGATGTGACCTCTGCGCCGACCGAACGCGCCGCGGCATGCAGGAAAGTGGTGATGTCATTCAGGTCCATCGTCAAAATCTCATCTCAGGGCAGCAAATCGGCGTCAGCCAAACTTGATTCGAATATCCGGCAGGTTCCCATAACCGCAGCGCCGATGCCATCGCTACGACACGCCGGCGAAGTGAGTTGAGGCCGGTAAATCGGGCACATTGCCGCTGGTGGAAGAAATGGGTTGGCGTCGAACTGTGGCGACGATAAGGATGCAATTGCAAGTATTTGCGATGATTTGCGAAAGCTCATGGCTTCTCTCGATTCGGTCAGCATAGCGATTCTTCTCGGCGCGGTTCTGGTGATGGCCGGCATTCTGTCGAGCCTGCTCGCGCTGCGCTTCGGCGCGCCGCTGCTGCTGGTGTTCCTGTTCATCGGCATGCTGGCCGGCGATTCCGGTCCCGGCCAGCTGCGCTTCGACGACGTGCGCACCACCTACCTGGTGGGATCGGTGGCGCTGGCGCTGATCCTGTTCGATGGCGGCCTGCGAACGCGGTTTCAAAGCATTCGCGCGGTGCTGGCGCCGTCGATGGTGCTGGCGACGATCGGCGTGCTGCTGACGGCCTTGATCACCGCGCCGGTCGCCAAATATGTGCTCGATCTGAACTGGACCGAAGCGCTGCTGGTGGGCGCGGTGGTGGCGTCGACCGATGCCGCGGCGGTGTTTCTGCTGGTGCATGCGCAGGGCTTGCGCCTGCGCCCGCGCGTTGGCGCGACGCTGGAAGTCGAATCCGGCACCAACGATCCGTTCGCGGTATTTCTCACCCTGATGCTGGTCGAACTGATTTCGATCGGCGAAAGCTCGGCCTGGCATGTCGCGCTGGAATTCGGCCGCGAGGCCGTGCTCGGCGCCATCATCGGCGTCATCGGCGGCCGGCTCGTGGTGCTGGCGCTGAACCGCGTCGCGCTGCCGCAGGGCCTGCACGCGCCGTTTGTGGCTACCGCGGCACTGGTGATTTTCGGCAGCGCGCAGATCGCGCATGCTTCGGGGTTTCTCGCGGTCTATCTCGCCGGCATCATCATCGGCAACCGGCCGACCCGCGCACACAATTCGGTGGTGACGTTTCTCGATGCCGCGACCTGGCTGGCGCAGATCGTGATGTTCGTCCTGCTCGGTCTTCTGGTCTCGCCGCAGCGGCTGGTTGTCAGCATTATCCCTGCGGTGGTCGTGGCGCTGGTATTGATGTTGGTGGCCCGGCCGCTCGCGGTGTTCCTCTGTCTCGCGCCGTTTCGCTTCAACTGGCGGGAGAAGACCTTCATCGCCTGGACCGGCCTGCGCGGCGCAGTCGCGATCTTTCTGGCGTCGATCCCGATGCTGGTCGGACTGTCGAAGGCCTATCTTTATTTCGACGTCGCCTTTGTCGTCGTCATCATCTCGCTCCTGCTGCAGGGCTGGACGCTGGCCGCAGCAGCGCGGCGGCTCCATGTGGCGCTGCCGCGGGCGGATCGCGGGCCACGGCGTGTCGAGCTTGATTTGCCCGGCCAGCTCGAGCAGCAGCTGGTCGGCTATTCCGTGCGTCCGAAAAGCCTGTATTTCCGGCGTGGCCTCATTCCTTCCTGGTCGAAGCCGACGCTGGTCATCCGCGACCAGCACATTCTCTCGCCCGCCGAGGCCGATCCTGTTCTCCCCGGCGACTACATCTACCTGCTGGCGCCGCCGGAAAAAGCCGAAGCGCTGGACCGATTTTTTGTCGACATGCTGCCGGGCACCGCGCCCGATCCGCATCTGCTTGGGGATTTCGTCGTCTCCGGCGAGATCACGCTCGGCGACCTTGCGGAGATCTACGCCATCGCCACCGATACCGAACATGCCAAGCTGACGCTGGCCGATTATTTCGACGTTCATCTCGATCATGCCCCGAAGGAAGGCGCGACGCTGGAACTCGACTCGATCGTTCTGGTGGCGCGCAACCTCAGTGGCGGCAGGGTCAGCGTCGTCGGATTGCGGCTGCCCGAAGAGGAGGAAGAAGCCGCGCCGTTGACGCGGCTGGCGTCGTTCAAGCGCAAGCTGTCGGAGATTTGGTCGTCGGTGGCGGGGATTTGATCGCAGTGGCCCTCATCCTGAGGAGCGGCCTCTTGGCCGCGTTTCGAAGGATGAGCCGCGCACCGGGGCCGCATGGTTCGAGACGGCGCGAGAGCGCCTCCTCACATGAGGATAACTAACCACCCGGCAGCACCTCGGTCCCGCCGAACGCGACGACCCGCCCGCGCTTGAGCATCACAACCTGCGTCGCCAACTGGCGCATTTCGCCGGCGTCGTGGCTTACATAGACCATCGGTACCCCGGCTTCGTCGCGCAGCCGCACCAGATAGGGCAGGATCTCGATCTTGCGCTCCTCGTCCAGCGACCCCAGCGGCTCATCCAAGAGCAGCAGCCTCGGCTGCGCCAGCAGCGCCCGTCCGAGCGCCACCCGCTGGCGCTCGCCGCCTGAGAGTTGACCGGGGCGGCGATCCAGCAGGCTGCCGATATCCAGCAGATCGGTGACGCGCGCGCGCTGCGCGGGATCATCGGCAAGGCGGTTCATGCGCCGGCCGTAGTCGAGATTCTGGCGCACATCGAGATGCGGAAACAGCCGGGCATCCTGAAATACATAGCCGATCCGGCGGCGATACGCCGGGACGTGCAGATTTGTCGTTGTATCGTCCAGCGTTTCGCCGTCGATGGCGATGACGCCGCGATCGGGCTGCAGCAATCCCGCGATCATGTTGATCAGCGAGGTCTTGCCGGCGCCCGAGGCGCCGAACAGGCCGGTGACCCGGCCCTCGCTGGCGAAGGTGGCTTCAATCGAGAATTCGCCGAGCTGTTTTGAGACGTCAACGCGCAGCATGATCAATTCCCGTGCAGGCGTCGCAAGGCGCGCCGCGCGAACCATTCGGAGGCGACCAGCGCCGCCATCGCGATGACAATGGAAACCACCACCAGCCGCAGCGCCGCGGTATCGCCGTCCGGCGTCTGGATCAGTGAATAGATTGCCGAGGAAATGGTCTGGGTTTCGCCTGGAATATTCGACACGAACGTAATGGTCGCGCCGAATTCGCCGATCGCCTTGGCAAAGCCGAGCACCATGCCGGCCAGCACACCCGGCAGCGCCAGCGGCAGGGTGACCGTCAAAAACACCCGCCATGGCGCCGCGCCCAGCGTTGCCGCCGCCTGCTCCAGCCGTCGGTCCACGGCTTCGATCGACAACCGGATCGGCCGCACCAGCAATGGAAACGACATGATGCCGCAGGCCAGCGCCGCGCCGGTCCAGCGAAACGCCAACACGATTCCGAGATGGTCCGCCAGCCATGCGCCGACGAGGCCACGCCGCCCGAACGTCAGCAGCAGCAGATAGCCGGTGACAACCGGCGGCAGCACCAGCGGCAGGTGAATCAGCGCATCGGCGACCGACTTGCCCCAGAAGTCGCGCCGCGCCAGCAGCCACGCCACCCCGATCCCGAGCGGCGTCGCCACCAGCGTCGCAACCGCGGCAACCCGCAGCGAGAGCTGGATCGCCGTCCATTCCGTTGGCGAGAGTTCGAACACGCGATTCAGGTTGTCGGACTGACGAGAAACGAGAACCCGTATTTTTCGAGGACGGTCTTTGCCACCGAGGAGCGCAGGAAGGCGAGATAGCCGGCCGCTTCAGCCTTCGCGGTCGCCGTCGCCGCGACCGGATAGATGACCGGCGGATGGGAATCCGCCGGCAAGGTGCCGACGATCTTGACGCCGGGCTCGACCCTGGCATCCGTCGAATAGACGATCCCAAGGACAGCTTCGCCGCGCGCCACCAGCGTCAGCGCGGCGCGCACGCTCTCCGCCATCGCGAATTTCGGCTCCGCCGTCTGCCACGCGCCGAGTTTTTCCAGCGCCGCCTTGGCGTATTTGCCGACCGGGACCGCTTTCACGTCGCCGGTGGCGATCTTGCCGTCGCCGGCGAGTTTTGCCAGATCGAAGCCCGGCCCGATCGTCACATTGTCGATTTTGGAATCTTTTGGGGCGATCAGCACGATGCTGTTGCCGAGCAGGTTGACGCGCGTCGGCTCATCGATGTTCTTTTTAGCCGTCGCATAGTCCATCCAGTCGGTGTCGGCGGACAGGAAAATATCCGCGGGCGCGCCCTGTTCGATCTGTTTTGCGAGTGTCGAGCTTGCGGCATAGCTGGCGACGATCTTGATACCGGTTTTCGCGGTATAGGCGGCGTCGATGTCGTCGAGCGCGTTCTTCATCGAAGCCGCTGCAAACACCGTGAGGCTCTTCTCCTGGGCAAAGGCAGGCGTAGAAACCGATCCGCACAGGATAATGAAGGCAGCGAAAAGTCCGGCCAGTCGATGCATCGTGGCGCTCCATGCCGCTTGCGGCGCTATCCGCGCGCGCAAACCAGGCGTTGATGAAAAGTGGAATGCGACAGGCAGAAGCGCCGTTCCGTCGATCCAGCGGATTTACGATCCGTCCGGACATCGCGCTGGCGAGCTTACAGTATTGTTGAAGTGAGGAAAAGGCTCTCTGCGCCGCCTCTCCGGCGCGGGGGTGCGTGTCTCAGGCCAGTTGGTGCTGTTTGCCAAGCGCCAAGGTCTTGAGCGCATGCAGAGAGTATCGATGCTCGCCGCTCAGGCAGCGCGGATGTTCGCGAGAAACTTGTCGACGTCTGCGCGCAGCGTTTCTGCCTGTATCCCGAGTGTTTCCGCCGCCGTGTGGACCTGATCGGCCGCCATTCCAGTCTTGGCCGCTGTCTGATTGACGCCGACAATATTGCCGGAGACATGCTCGGTACCGTGCGCAGCTTGCTGTACATTGCGCGCGATCTCCTGCGTCGCCGCGCCCTGCTCTTCCACCGCGGCGGCGATGGCCGAGGCAATTTCCGATATATGGGCGATCGTGCCGCCGATCTCCTTGATCGCGACGACCGAATCCTGCGTCGCGGCCTGCATGCCGGCGATCTGGCCACCTATCTCGCTGGTCGCCTTCGCGGTCTGCGACGCCAATTGCTTTACCTCCTGCGCCACCACCGCAAAGCCCCTGCCGGCCTCGCCGGCACGCGCCGCCTCGATGGTCGCATTGAGCGCCAGCAGATTGGTCTGCTCGGCGATTGAGGTAATGAGATTGACGACGTCGCCGATGCGGCTCGCAGCCTGGGACAGCTCGTTGATGCGGTCGTCGGTCTTGCGTGCCTGCTCGACGGCTGTGCCGGCAATCCGGGCCGAGTCCTGGACCTGACGGCCGATCTCGCTGACGGATGTCGCCATCTCCTCTGCCGCGGCTGCGACAGCCTCTACATTGGCCGAAGCCTGCTCAGCGGCGGTCGCTACGGCCGCAGTCTGCGCGCTCGCCTCCTCGGCGGTTGCCGACATGCTCTGCGAGGTGGTGCGCATCTCGGTCGCCGCCAAGGCAAGGTTGTTCAGCGACAAAACCACGCTGCGTTCGAAGGTGGCAATGTACTGTTCAATTGCGACTTGCCGCTGTTCCTTTTGTACCTGTTCTGCCTTCTGCTCGGTCTCAAGTCGCCTGGCGTCGATCATCCCCTCCCTGAAAATGCCGACTGCCCCCGCCATATGGCCGATCTCGTCGTGCCGCCCGATCGCCGGGATGGTAATACCGAGATCTCCGCTGGCGAGCCGAGTCATGGCCGAGGTCATTCCCGCGAGCGGCCCTGTGATCCCCCGGTTGACGTAGAGAGCCATGACGCCGCCAAGACCGAGCGCGAAAAGGACGGCGCCAATCATCAGATAGCGGGTGAAGCTGTATCGACTATCCGCAGCAGTGCGCGTGTGTTCGGCAGTCTTCAGTTCGTTGGCGATGATCGTATCGTACAGCTGCTGGACCTTGGCGAACTGCTTGACGGCGACGCCGAGGACGGTGTCCTCGGCGTCATTGAAAATCTGCGATTTGAGGTCGGCGATCGCTGGTTTGATGCCCTCTCCGATGAGCGCGTCGCGGAGAGCGGTCCATTCCCCGAGCAGCTTTTTGTCTTCGTCACTCACGACGTGCCTGGCATAGTCCTTAACCAGGTTGTCGATTTCGGCCAGATTGGTTTCAACGCGCTCGATGTATTTCTGGACATTCTGCGGACTTGGACGCGCGATGACGGCAATCGTCAGTTGCTCGATGCTGACATGCATCAGATCGTTGATCCGGGCGAGCTGGCTGACCGGTACAAGGCGCTCCTGGTATAATTCAGAGAGATCGTCGTTCAAGAGGCTGACGCCGCGGATCGCGATTACTGCCACAACGGCCAGAGCGAGAGTGATCAAGGCGAAAACAGCGAGCATCTTCGCCTTGATACTGAGGCTTCTCATGATTGAGCTCCAGGCAGCCTTACTTATTAAGTCATATCTGCTTACGAAAATCCCGGCTCCGCACTCTCACTGCGCCTATGGCGGGAAGGCCCTTCGACTTCCACTGCGGAAAGCCGTCTCGGAACCAAAGAATGTTGGTGTAGCCGCCCTTGATGGCTACCGTCGAAGCCTTGAAGCTTTTCCAGCACTCTGGCCCGTTGCAGTAAATGACGATCGCTGCTGCTTTATCGGCTGGCAGTTTGGCGAGATTAAATTCGTCCTGGCTGGCGTCAAAATTGACGGCCTTCTCGCTCTTCTCCGGTAGGGAACATTGACCGCGTCTTTGATATGGCCTTCGGCGTATTCAGACGCGACCCGCGAATCAATAACTACGGCTCCGGCTGACCGCGCCTTCACGACGTCATCAGCAGCCACGAGCTTGGCCCCAGCCAATGCCGCGGGCGTATCGGCCGCCTGCGCCATGCCGGAGATCAGCATGCCAACAAAAAGTGCGGCTGCCATTTGCGGGATCAAATTTAAACGCATTGTTCTCTCCATTCACTCCGCGGACGTCCCACCGCCTTTTTAGCGGTCGCGCGTTAAAGAAACCGAAAATGCGAGGTCTATTCCTTCGTAGTTATACGGAGTTATTCGGAGTTATAATTCTTGGATGGGGGGCAGCAGTCGGAGGCGTGCGGAGCGCACTGGAACATCGTGCAGCTCAATTACCTTTCCCAAGCGCATCGCGCTCAATAACTCCGGGTCGAACAACTGACGGCGGGTTGACTCGCTGAGCCGGTGGTTTACCGCGACTGCTCATTCGGAGGCCGGCATGATCGCAAGGCTGATGGAGTTGGCCTCGATGCCGGAAATCTGGATGGTCAACGGCTTTGCAGGAATTTCGAATTTCACGCTCTTGCGGATGCCCTCGCATTTCCTCACGCCGCTGGACGTGATCGATTTGAGAAACTGTCCATCCTGTACCACGTCGATCCAGCCGGAGGCCGACAGGCTGATAGTGTACCTGCCGGGCGGAAGCGCGCTCTTGAACGTCACGAAGCCTGCAAATGTGCCTTCCTTCGGCGAACGTTCCGGCGGCGAGGGCAGTTTGGCCTCGGCAGGCGTGCGCAATTCGAGCGTAATCCCTGTTGACGGAAGGGCGGCGAGTTCGCCGCCCGATGCAAGCCTGGCGCGGTCCGGCGCGGTCAGCGCCGCGCGCTCACGGTCGACATTCCACTTGAATTTGTCGCAGCCGACAGGTTCTTCCGCCGCCCAGGCGGGAACTGTTCCGAGCAATACAAACGCGATCAGCAGAGACGTGCGCATGGTCAATCCACCGCGATCATGACATCGGAAGCTTTTATCACGACGATAACATGACCTTTGGCCTTAATGCCCAAATCATCGACCGCCTCATTGGTGATCGAGGATGTCATGATCTGGCCGCCTCCGATATCGACGCGGATATGCGAGGTGGTCGCGCCTTTCTTCACCTCGACGACGGTGCCCTTGATCTGGTTGCGTGCACTGATGCGCATGGCGGTTCTCACAAAGTTGAGCCGGGCGCGGCAACGCCGTGCACCTGCCGACAGATGGTGAAATGAAAAAGCCGGCCGCCGTCCCCAAATATGTCGCTTGCGCTTGCGGCGCGAGGCAAGCCGACATTAGCGTATCTTCAGGCCGAATGAAATCGCCATGCGCCGTGGCCCGCTATTGCCTGGCATCCGGTGCGGCCAGGACCTGGCGGCAGGCGGCCGGCAATTGCGCCAGCGTCATCGGTTTTCGCGGTTTCGGCGGCTCTTTCGGCGGCTTGGGGTGGATGATCGAATCCTTGAACCAGAAGGCGAGATCGCCGGCGCTGCAGCCTTCGCTCGCCGCCGGCTCCGGCTGGCGCTCGCATTCGCCGCTGCCCGGGGGACATTTGATGCGGATATGGAAGTGATAGTCGTGGCCGTACATCGGCCGGATCTTGGAGAGCCAGCTCCGGTCGCCCTTGGCTTCGCGGCACAGCGCCTTCTTGATCGCGGCATTGACGAAGATGCGCTGTACGGTCGGCTCCTGCGCCGCGGCACGGATCACGGTGAGATGGCTTGGCGTCCAGGCATGCGGATCGATGTCGAGCCGGTCGGAACGCACCATCATCACAGCGGACATTTCCTCGCGTTCGTTGCGCGACAATTGGTGGTTCGGCATCGGCGTCAGCCAGATGTCGGCGTCCAGTCCCACCTGATGGCTGGCGTGCCCGGTGAACATCGGACCGCCGCGCGGCTGCGACATGTCGCCGACCAGTATCCCCGGCCAGCCCGCGTCCTTATGGGCTTTGGCCGCCAACCGCTCCAGCAGCGCCACCATGTCGGGATGCGCCCAATTGCGATTGCGCGACAACCGCATCACCTGCCAGGTGTCGCCATTGATCGGCAGCGCTTCCGCTCCCGCAATGCAGCCCTTGGCATAGAAGCCGATCACGCGCGTCGGCATCGCCGCCGGCAGAACCTTGCGGCCGAACAGCTCCTTTGCGCCCAGTTTGGGGTCGTTGGGATTGGCCAGCGGCGGCAACGGCTTTGGATCGACGCTGCCCTTATCCTGCGCCAGCGTAGCGGTGGCAGTGACGAGAGCGGCGGGCAGCAGCAGCAGGAGGAGGAGGAGCGTCAGGCGGGGGTTCATGGGAGCACTCTATATCAGGCAAAACGTAGCACGGAATTCGGCGATCGGGATAAGGCGCGCCAATCGCAATTGCTTGATCTCCGACCGGGCCTTTCGCAAACGGCCAACTGTTGACGGGTTAAGATTGACCTGCGGCTGCCCGCGCCCGCACGTCATCTCCGCCTTTACAACGCGCATCTGAAAACGACATCATGCCTCCGACAATAATCGGGCGGCAGGGGCGCGATCATGAAACGGCGGTCATGCGGACGGCTCGCAAGGCTGGTATTTGCGGCCGCGGTTGTCATGTCGGGGTTGGCGCTGACGCCGGCCCGCGCCGATGTCCTGGTGCAGATCGACAAGTTGTCCCAGCGCATGGCCGTGAGCGTAGACGGTATGATGCGATACAACTGGCCGGTTTCGACCGGGCGTAGCGGCTATGGCACGCCGAGCGGCGTGTTCCACCCGCAAATGATGGCGCGGCGCTGGTTCTCGCGGAAGTATTACAACTCGCCGATGCCGCATGCGATTTTCTTTTATCACGGCTTCGCGATTCACGGCACCTATGAGCTGTCGCGGCTCGGCGGTCCCGCGTCGCATGGCTGCGTCAGGCTGCACCCGTCGCATGCGGCGGCGCTGTTCGCATTGGTCGAGCGTAACGGGTCTCGCAATACGCGGATCGAGATTTCGAACTAGGGTGCGACCTCATAAACGCGCCGATGGATGCTTTGCCCGAGTTCAAATTGGGTCCGAAGCCGCTGTTGCCTCTTTCATGAATGAAATGAAGGCCACAACTCCATCTGGTAGGTGGCGACATGTACACGCCCGATCATTTTCGCGTCGATGATTTGCCCAAGATACGCGCCAGGCCCTTTGCCTCCCTGGTAGCGGACCACGGCGCGGCTAAGGGCCGTCTGATTTTCGCGATCAAGCGGTAGCTGCGAGCCCTCCAAATTGTTCGGCATCAGACAAACGCTCAACATCCCGCTGGCAACGCGCTCGCCATGCTGTAAGCTTGTCGCCGGACTGGCCGGTCTTCCCCCGGCCCGGCCGCCAGACCGCAACAAAAAAGCCAGCTTTGGAGGACTCCCCATGTCAGCTCCCACGAGCCGCCTCTCGTTCAATCGCCGCACGCTTCTGCGTGCGGGCGCCGGCATGGCCGGCATCCTCGCCACCGGCCGCGCACCGGCATTCGCGCAAGCCCAGCCGAAAAAACTCGTGTTCGCGCACATCAACGCGATCCCGGAATCGGCCGCGATCGCGTTCGACTGGATGGCGAAGGAAGCGACCGCGCAGTCAAAAGGCGCGCTTGACGTGCAGTTCTTCGGCAAGACCTTGATCCCGCAGGAGCTGGAGATCATGAACGCGGTCAAGTCGGGAAGCGTTGCGATGGGCAGCCCGGCAGGCGCCGCCGCAACCGTGTTTCCGGAGATGGGCGCGCTGCTCGTGCCCTATCTGGTGAAGGATTATGCCTCGGCCTACGCCATGCTCAACGGCCGGATCGGTGACAAGCTCAGCAAGCAAATCGAGGACAACTACAAGCTCAAGGTGCTGTGCTATTTCGATTACGGCTTCCGCCATTTCTGGACCGCGAAGAAGCCGATCGTCGAGCCGAAAGACCTGCGCGGCATGAAAATCCGCGTGCAGCAGGCCAAAATATTCGGCGACACCATCAACGGGCTCGGCGGCAGCGCCGTGCCGATGGCATGGGGCGAGGTTATCACGGCCGCCAAGCAGGGCGTGATCGACGGCGGCGATCTGCCGATCGTCAACATGAAGGCGCTGAAGATCTACGAGGTGTCGAAATATGCCTCGCTCACCTATCACAATTACGGCCCGACCAACGCGGTGATGAACCTCGAAATCTGGAACGGGCTGCCGCCCGAGCACCAGAAGCTGATGATGGATCTGTCGCGCGCCGCGCAGGAGAAGATCCGCGAGGCGACCGAGTCGGTCGACAATTTCGCGAAAGCCAAGGCGGAGTTGGAGCCGCTCGGCATGACCGTGGTGGAAGCCAAGGTCGACGAATTCCGGAAAGTTGCGCAGCAGAAGATATGGCCGGCCTACAAGAGCCAGTACGGCGCATTGTGGGACGAGATCGAAGGCTTCAAGGTCTAAGTTGACAGTGGGGCCGGAGCCAAAATCTTCGGCCCCTCGCCCGCCCCATCAGTTGCCGGAATTCCATCGCGCATGCTGCGTATACTCTCAGCCGTCCCGAAAATCACGGTCACGGCGCTGATCGTCCTTGCAATCGTCAACCTGCTGGTCGGCGTGATCCTGCGCTATTTCGTCGGCGCCATAACCGACTGGCTCGATGTCGACCCGGTGCCGTTCACCTGGGTCGAGGAAGTGGGCGAGCTTTCGCTGGCGTGGCTGACGCTGATCGGCGCCGCGATCGGCATCCAGTCACGCACGCATTTCACGCTCACCGTGTTCGTGCATCGCCTGCCGGAGACCGCGCAGCTCTGGATCCACCGTTTCAATCACGCGCTGATCACAGGCGTCGGCCTGCTCGCTGCGTGGTACGGCTTCAGGCTCTGCCTGCTCAACCACACGCTCACGACGCCCGGCCTCCAAATCAATCTCGCCTGGCTCTACGCGTCTTGCGTGATCGGCGGCATCCTGATCGCCGTCTACGGCTTCGCGATGATGATCTCCCCGCCGCCGCAAGGCGAGGCCCAGCACTGACCGGGACCATTCATGCTTCTTGCGACTGTCGCCATCGTCTTCGTTGTGCTGATCCTGCTATCGATGCCGATCGTGTTCGCGCTCGGCGTGGCCGGCATCGCGGGACTGTGGATCGGCGGCTATCCGATGCAACAGCTTTCCTCGGCGCTGGTGTCCGGTTCGCAGAGCTGGGTGCTGCTCGCAATCCCTGCCTTCGTGTTCGCCGGCAACCTGATGGAGCGCTGCGGCATGAGCCACGCGCTCGTGGAGCTGGCGCGGGCGCTGATCGGCTGGGTCAAGGGCGGGCTCGGCATGTCGGTGATCGTGGTGGCGTATTTCTTCTCCGACATCTGCGGATCGAAAATGGCGGAAGTCTCCGCGCTCGGCTCCGCGCTGATGCCGCCGCTGACCAGGGCCGGCTACGACCGGCGCGATTCGGCCTCGCTGATCGCGGCGGGCACCGCGATGGGCATGCTGGTGCCTCCGGCGATCTTCATGATCGTGATCGCGCAGGTCACCAACACGTCGGCGGTGACGCTGTTCGTCGCCGGCTTCGTTCCGGCTGTTGTCATCATGCTGTGCCTGATGGCGGTGGTTTACGTCCGCGCGCGCCAGAACGACTGGCCGGTCGATTCCAGGCCGAGCCTCAAGCGCCTCGGCCACGCGGCGCTGCACGCCGCGGTGCCGATGGTAGTGCCGTTCGTGATCCTCGCCGGATTCATCCTCGGCATCATCACCGCGACCGAGGCCGGCGCGGTGGTCGCGGGTTATGCCTTCATCGCAGCCAAACTCTATTACCGCAATGTCTCGTGGCGCGAGATGGGCAAGATCGCCTACGACAGCGCGATCCTCACCGCGGCGGTGGTGTTCCTGCTCGCGGTAGCCTCGGTCTATCAATACCTGATGGGCGTGAGCGGGGTGCCGCAGTTGCTTGGCCAGGTGCTCGGGCCGCTGAAGACGCACCCGTGGCTGTTTCTGATCGGAACCGCTGTCATGAGTTGCCTGTTCGGCATGGTGCTGGAGGGCCTGCCCGCCGCGGTCGTGCTCATCCCCGTGGTGTTTCCGATCGCCGAAGCGATGGGCATCGACCCGATCCACTTCAACATCGTGCAGACCGCGGCCGTCGGCATCGGCCTGTTCCTGCCGCCGATGGGCGTCGGGCTGTTGATGGCGCTGCGCTTCGCCAATCTGAGCGTCGGGCAACACTTCCGCACCTATGTGCCGTACATGCTGGCGCTGTTTGCCGGGCTGCTGCTGATCATCTGCATTCCGGAGATCAGCCTGACGCTGCCGAGGCTGGCGGGGTTGATTAAGTAAGGCGCGGACTTGATCCGAGGGTGGATACCGGTTCTGCGAACAGAATACGCCCAAGCTATTGGTCAGCCGCGCGCGACCTTGCGCTTGTTCAGATGATAGGTCAGCGCCAGCGCCACGCAGTGGCGTAGCGCCGGTTCGGGAACATCGTCCTCGGCGTTCAGCAGGATGCTTCTGTTGCCGCCATAGCTCAGCTCCCTAGGGTACAGCTCGCGGAAGGTCTCGATCAGATCGGTCTGGCAATGAAATAGACCGCGTATTGGTTGGCGGTGGATTTCACCCGATCGATCCGGATCGTGCTGCCGCTTTTCGTTTGCGGTGTGAGATAACTCGGCTGTCCCCATTTCAGGGTTTCCTGGAGCACGCCGACGCCCTTTGTGGCCTTTGCCGTGTCGAAGATCAGCCGGCGCAGCGCCAGCAATTTTGCCTTCAGCGGCATTGGATAGGCGCTGAAAACGGCATCAACCGCGGGGTCAGAAAATTCTGCGCGTTTCTTGCGCGCAGAACGCCTTACTCTCATCCTCTTCATCGCGGCCTGTCCGTACATTCTGCCGATGCAGTGCCGCGAAGTAGCTTAGAGCACGTGCCTGACGGGAGGAAGAAAATTTCCGGAAAGATTATTTCTTGCGCGCTCCCGACTTCGGCGCTGCGTCCTGCCTGCGTGTTGCAGCCGCTTTTTTCGCGGAGCGCGATCGCGCGCGGCCGGCGGTGCCGAATCGTGGATTTTATCGAAACTGCTTATGCCTACGCGGCGTCACGCAGGCCGGCGAGGAAAGTATCGACGCTTTTGAACAGTGCTGAGGCGTGCTGGCTGAGTTCGCCGGACGCGACCAGAACGTTGTTGGCGAGGACGCGCGACTGATCGGCGGCCTGGCTTGCGCCGGTGACGTTGAGCGAGACCTCGCTGGTGCCGGCGGCGGCCTGTTGCACGCTTCGCGCGATCTCGCGCGTCGCCGAATCCTGCTGTTCGACCGCAGCCGCAATGGTGGTGGCGATGCCGCTGATCTCCCGGATGGTGTCGCTGATGCCGCCGATCGCGGTGACGCAATTGCCGGTGGCGGACTGGATCGCGGTGACCTGGCCGGCGATCTCCTCGGTCGCCTTCGCGGTCTGGCTGGCGAGTTCCTTGACTTCGGAGGCGACCACGGCAAAGCCCCGGCCGGCTTCTCCGGCACGCGCCGCCTCGATCGTGGCGTTGAGCGCCAGGAGATTGGCCTGGCTGGCGATCGCGCCGATCAGGCGCAGCACGTCGCCGATCTTCTCGCCGGCGGCGGCGAGGCTCTCGACCATTTCGGTGGTTTGCCCGGCCTTGACCACGGCGTCATCGGCGACGCCGCTGGAATGGGTGACCTGACGGCCGATCTCGGCAACCGAAGAGGCGAGTTCCTCGGTGGCGGCGGCGACGGTGCCGACGCTGGCCGATGCCTCCTCGGACGCGGCCGCCGCCGCGGCGGCCCGCTCCGAAGTGCCGTTGACGCTGGTCGTGATCTCGCCGGCGACGCGCTGCATGTCCTCCGTCGCCTTCGCCACCGCACTGACGACGCCCTTGACGTCGGCTTCGAAGCGGTCGGCCATTTGGCGCTGCAACGCCTTCTTCTCGAGTTCGGTCTGTTGTTTGGCGGTCTCCTGGGCCTCGCGCATGGTGCGGGCCTCGATCATGCTGCAGCGGAACACGTCGACCGCCACTGCCATGGTGCCGAGTTCGTCCTTTCGGTCGCCGCCGGGAATCGCCACCTCGATATCGCCGCTCGAAAGACGGTTCATCACCGCGGTGATCGCGGCCAGCGACGCGACAGGCCGCGGCCGAGCAGGAATGCCAGCAGCACGGCGCCTGCAAGAATGGCGAGCGTGCCAAGCAGAAGATCGCGCTGCGCGCGGGTGGCGGCGGCCTCGTATTCGGTGGTGTCCTTGATGACTTCGATCACCGCAACCGGCTGGCCGGCGTAGTTCTTGACCTGCCCGACATAGAGCGCGGCGGGATGGCCGCCGAAGTTGGCTTCGCGATGCAGCGCCGCGCCGTTGAACACGCTTTTTAGCTCATCCTGCGTGGCGACCACGGTGTCGCCGAAGGTCGAGGACAGCTTCGTGAAGGCCTTGCCGTCGAACCAGTGCACGGCGAGATCGACGCCGAGACGCAGCTTGGCGCGGTCGACGAATTCCTTGCCGAAGGCGGCGCCGACATCGGCGACAGCGAGGCTCTTGCCGGCGCGCATGATCGGCGTCATGGCGAAGGTGACGAGCGTATCGCGCGCCGCCTCGACGCCGACGATCGGCTTGCCGGTCTTGTTCGACTCCACGATCGTGACGCGCCGCGCCGAGACGTCGTCGCCAAACGCCTTGGGATCGTGGATGCGCAGGAAAAGAGTCGCCGGCGGCAGGGTCAAGTTGACGAACGGTATGCCTTGCGCCTTCAGCGCCGCCTGGGCGCCGCCAAGCAGTGTCATCAGCGCGTCGCGGTCGCCCTTGACGATGGCGTCCGCAACCGGCGGCAGCGCGGCGATCACGGCGCTGACCGCGAGCGCGGCGCGTCCCTCATAATCGAGCGCGGCGATGACGCTGTCATATTGCAGCTTGAGCTGCTGTTCGAGCGCGAGCCGCGTCAACGAACGCTGCTGCAGGATGGAAAAGGTCCCGAGGATTCCGCAGGCCACGGCGACGGTCAGCGAGATGGCGAGGATCAGGCGGGCTGCGATCGATCGAAGTTTGAACATGGGAATGCCGAACCTCCGCAAGAAGAAGATATCGGATAGTCCCAGCAAGGGCTTAATAACTCAGCAAATCTATTTGCCGTAGTAGTACGGGGCGCGGGGCCTTCAGGCGTTCTTTGCCGGCGCGTCGGAATTGGTGCCCAGGATCGCCTTGCCGACATCCTCATAGTGGGTGTCGCGGGCCTGGATCTGCTGCGCGATGGCGTGCATGTCGCGGAAGCGGCGTTCGAATTTGTTGGCGCTGAACACCGCCGTGGCGCCCGCCATGTGATAGGCGGCATCGACCACCGAGGCCGCCTGCTGAATCGTCCAGGTCGATGCGAGGCGAAGCGCAGTGCGGTGGTCCTCGGTGAGAATCCCGGTGCGCGTCAGATCGCGCCATACCTCACCGGCCGTCGCATAGAGATAGGCGCGCGCCGCGCGCAGATTGCCCTCGGTGCGGCCGATCGTACCCTGAACGGCATTGTTCTCGCGCATCGCCTTGAGACCGACCGACGCCTTGCCGCGCGCCAGGTCGATGGCCGCGTCGAGCGTGGCGCGCGCGACGCCGACCGAGACCGCGGCAAAGCCCAGTCCGAACACCATGTTGGTGGTGAGCCGGTAGAGCGGCCCTTGTTCGCGCGGCGCGGCGGGATCGTCGCGGAGTGCGGCGAATTTTTCCGGCACGAACAGATTGTCGACCGAATAAGAGTCGGTGCCGGTGCCGCTGAGGCCGATCACGTCCCAGACGTCATACATCGTGGCGCTCGTCACCGGAAAGAGGATCGTGCGCACTTCCGGCGCGCCGTTGGGCTTGCGCCGCCTTGTGCCGTCGGCTTCGACGATCTGGACATGGGCGCCGAGCCAGCTCGCCTGATGGGAGCCGCTGGCGAAGTCCCAGCGCCCGGTGGCGCGATAACCGCCGGGAATGACATGCACCTCGCCCGCGATCGCGCCCCAGGCGAGGATGCCGGGCGGCGCATTGAAAATCTCGCTTGCCGCATCGGGATCGAGATAGGCCGCCGTCATGGCGCAGACCGAGCATTGGCCGAGGCACCACGCGGTAGAGGCATCGGCTTTCGCCACTTCTTCGAGTATCTGCATGAAGATTTCGGGCGGTGCCTCGGTGCCGCCGAGGCTCTGCGGCAGAAGCACGCGATACAGCCCGTTCTCGATCAGGGCGGATGTCACCGGCGCGGTGAGCCGCCGCGTCCGCTCGATCTTATCGGCCTCCTGCGCGATCAGCGGCACCAGCGCCCGCGCGCGCTCGATCAGTCCGAAACCGGGAAGCTTGTTCATGCGTCTCCTCGCCCCTTTTTGGGTTTCTCTTTTTGGGTTTCTGATTGGCGAAGGCGCAATGGTGATCTATCCGACGCCGCCGATCAAGATGGGGCGAGTGGCATGCCTAAATAGCGCCGTCCCGGAATCGCGAGAGTCCGGGTCTGCGCCATCCAAGTCGGGTTGCCGACTTGGACAATGACATTTGCCGAACTCGGGTAAACCCGAGTTCGGTTGGCGCATCCCGGAATGACGGGGCCAATAGCCTCAGCTATCCACCTTCAACGCCGCAATAAATGCCTCCTGCGGAATGTCGACCTTGCCGAACTGCCGCATCTTCTTCTTGCCTTCCTTCTGCTTCTCCAGAAGTTTGCGCTTGCGGGTGATGTCGCCGCCATAGCATTTCGCGGTGACGTCCTTGCGCAGCGCGCGCACGGTTTCGCGCGCGATCACCTTGCCGCCGATCGCCGCCTGGATCGGAATCTGGAACATGTGTGGCGGGATCAATTCCTTCATCTTCTCGACCATGGCGCGGCCGCGGCCCTCGGCGCGCTGGCGGTGCACCAGCATCGACAGCGCATCCACCGGCTCGTTGTTGACCAGGATCTGCATCTTCACGAGGTCCGCCGGCTTGTAGTCGGTGAGATGATAGTCGAACGACGCATAGCCTTTCGAAACCGACTTCAGGCGGTCGTAGAAGTCGAACACCACTTCGTTGAGCGGCAGCTCGTATTTCACCATCGCGCGATTGCCGACATAGGTCAGCTCTTTCTGATTGCCGCGCCGGTCCTGGCACAGCTTCAGCACGCTGCCGAGATATTCGTCGGGCGTGAGGATTGTGGCCTCGATCCACGGCTCCTGGATTTCGGCGATCTTCACCACGTCGGGCATGTCGATCGGATTGTGAATCTCGATCTCCTGCCCGTCGGTGAGATGCATCTTGTAGATCACCGACGGCGCGGTCGCGATCAGATTGAGATCGAATTCGCGATGCAGCCGCTCCTGGATGATCTCGAGATGCAGGAGCCCGAGGAAGCCGCAGCGAAAACCGAACCCGAGTGCTGCGGAGGTTTCCATCTCGAACGAGAAGCTGGCGTCGTTGAGGCGCAGCTTGCCCATCGCCGCGCGCAGCGTCTCGAAATCGTCGGCATCGACCGGAAACAGGCCGCAGAACACCACGGGGATTGCCGGCTTGAAACCCGGCAGCATGTCCGTCACCGGCTTCTTGTCGTCGGTGATGGTGTCGCCGACGCGGGTGTCGGCCACTTCCTTGATCGCGGCGGTGATGAAGCCGATCTCGCCGGGGCCGAGCTCATCGATCTGCGTCATCTTCGGCGTGAAGAAGCCGACGCGCTCGACATCATAAGCGGCGTTGGTGCCCATCATCCGGATGCGCTGGCCCTTTTTCATCACGCCATCGACGACCCGGACCAGCACCACGACGCCGAGATAGGCGTCGTACCAGCTGTCGACCAAGAGCGCCTTCAGCGAGGCGTCGCGATCGCCCTTTGGCGCCGGCAGCCGGTGAACGATGGCTTCCAGCACCTCGTCAATGCCAAGACCGGTCTTCGCGGAAATCATTACCGCGTCGGAGGCATCGATGCCGATCACGTCCTCAATCTGTTGCTTGACTTGGTCCGGTTCGGCGGCGGGCAGGTCGATCTTGTTGAGCACCGGCACGACCTCGTGGCCGGCGTCGAGCGCGTGGTAGACATTGGCCAGCGTCTGCGCCTCGACGCCCTGGCTGGCGTCGACGACGAGCAGCGAGCCTTCGCAGGCCGCCAGCGATCGTGAAACCTCATAGGCGAAGTCGACATGGCCGGGCGTGTCGATCAGATTGAGGATGTAGGTCTTGCCGTCCTTGGCCGCATAGGTCAGCCGCACGGTCTGCGCCTTGATGGTGATGCCGCGCTCACGCTCGATATCCATGGAATCGAGCACCTGTTCCTTCATCTCGCGCGCCTGCAAGCCTCCGGTGGTCTGGATCAGACGGTCGGCCAGCGTCGATTTGCCATGGTCGATATGCGCAACGATGGCGAAGTTGCGGATGTTGGAAATAGGGATGGATGTCATGGGCGCGGGATAGCATTCGCGCTCCGGGGCGGCAACCATAATGCAGCATTTTAACGGCTTAACTTCATGCCAAGCTGATTCCACTTGACCCAAAAACGCGCTACGCAATCGGTTATGTCAGGTGTTCAGGTATTGCCCGCAAAAGTGCACACGCGCACGTCCTCGATGGTCCGGCGACTGGCGGCGTGGCTCGCCGCATGCGCCAGCGACGAGAAAGCCAGCCGCTGGCTGGTGATCGGTTTTGCCGCCGCGCATGCGGTGCTCTGGACCATCATCCTGATCAATCTCAAGGCGGCGCAGGACGTCCACATGGATGTCGCGGAAGCCTTCGCCTGGGGTCAGAAATTCCAGTTCGGCTATGGCAAGCATCCGCCGCTGGCGGGCTGGGTCGCAGGTCTCTGGTTCAGGATTTTTCCGGTCGCCGACTGGGCGACTTACGCGCTGGCGATGGCGACGCTCGGCTGCGGGCTGGTGATCTGCTGGCTGATCGCGCTGCGCGTGGTGGATCGCCGCCGCGCGTTCTTCGTCGTGGTGATGCTGGCGCTCTATCCGATCTTCAATTTCAAGGGCTTCAAGTACAATCCGGATCTGCTGCAGCTCGTGACGCTGCCGCTCGTGGTGCTGGCCTATCTCGATGCGTTCGAGAAGCGCAGCGTGCGCGCCGGCCTGTGGCTTGGCCTCGCCGGCGCGCTGGCGCTGATGACAAAATACTGGGTGCTGACCATGATGGGCGCGGTCGGGCTCGCCGCGCTGATTCATCCCGACCGCTTGCTGTTCCTGCGCTCGCCGGCGCCGTGGGTCGCCATTGCCACATTGGTGGTCGCGATGCTCCCGCATCTGTGGTGATTGAGGGAGGTGGACTTCGTGCCGCTGACCTATGCCGGCGACGTCTACGGCCTGTCGAGCCGTGCGCAGAGCTTGCAACTTGTGCTCGGCTATGTCGGCCACAATCTGGCGCTGCTCGCGGCACCCGCGGCGCTGGCGGCGATTGCCCTGGCGTGGACTCCGCGATCGCGGGCGACCCCGGCGCGGCAACCCTTAGCGCTGTTCACGCGCGCATGGTCACGCGGCGCGAATGCCAGCGTGAATGCGTCGCAGGCGCTCAATATCTGGATCATCCAGATCGTGGTTGCGATCGGACCCCCGCTCGGCGGATTGATTTTCACGGTCTACATGAAGACCGACTGGGGAATCTCGCTGTTCTTTCTGACGCCGCTGGCGCTGGTCGCGATGCCGTCGCTGCGCATGCAAAAGATTGCGCTGTTCCACATTGCCGCGATCTGGCTGGTCGTCACGCTCGCGGCGCTTGCCGCATCGCCCACCATCGCCGCCCGCGAGATGGCCGAGAATCCCAATGGCGCATCAGGCTATGGCGCGCGCTCCGAACTTGCCCGCGAACTGACCGAGGCTTGGCATACGCGTTTCCACACGCCATGGGCCGTGGTGGCCGGCACAACGGAGGTCGGCGAGCCGATGACGTTCTACAGCCCGGATCATCCGGCGCCGTTCACGCCGGGCGAAATATGGTCGTCGGGGTTGACGTCGCTCGAGGAGGCCAGGCGGCTTGGCTTCATCGGCATCTGCGATACGTCGGATCCACGGCTGCCGGTCTGCGACGCCTGGATGGCGGCAAACGCTGACAACGCCGAGCGTCTTACCATTACGACGTAGCGCTTCTTCCACGGGCGTCCCGGTCCGGCGATCAGCTGGAAGGCCTATATCGTGCCGCCGGCGAAATAGCCGCCGCAGCCTACGTGCCTTCTTCGTTGAACTTGCTGGCGACCAGATCGGTGATCGCCGCGATGGCGGCTTCGGCCTCGGGGCCGATTGCGGAGACGATGATTGATGTCCCCGGCCCCGCGGAAAGCATCATCAGCCCCATGATCGAGGTGCCGCCGACCGTCTCGCCGCCGCGGGTCACCCAGACTTCGGCATTGAAGCGCTCGACCATCTGGACGAATTTCGCGGAGGCGCGCGCGTGAAGCCCGCGTTTGTTGATGATGGGAAGTTCGCGAGATACTGCGCCCGTCGGGACACTTGGCCCGGCATCGTTTTCAGGCGACGCGGCGTCGTCGCTCATTTGCCGGCGAGAACCCGGCTCGCGATGGTGACGTATTTGCGACCGGCTTCCTGCGCCATGGCGATAGCGTCGGGAAGCGACCGCTCCTCGCGAACCTTGGCAAGCTTGACCAGCATGGGAAGATTGATCCCTGCGAGCACTTCCACTTTCGGGCGGCTCATGCAGGAGATCGCGAGATTGGAAGGTGTTCCGCCGAACATGTCGGTGAGGATGGCAACGCCATCGCCACTATCGACGCGGTTGACCGCCTCAATGATGTCGCTTCGACACAAATCAGAGTCGTCCTCGGCTCCGATCGTGACTGCTTCAATTTGTTTTTGTGGGCCCATGACATGTTCGAGCGCCGCCTTGAACTCGTCGGCAAGGCGCCCATGGGTCACAAGTACTAGACCAATCATCGGAAACTCCTCGCGGGTGCCTTTTGGTGCACCGCACGAACGCGCCACTTTGACCATCCAGAGCCCCCGCGCAAGAGGGGATCTTCGCGATTCTCCCGGAATTTAGCGGTAGAGAGGAAAGCCTGCGCCGGTCTATTCGGTCGCGATAGTGGGCCTTATATGGTTACCAATTCCCTTCGGGCAATCGGCCAAAGGTTGGGTCAAACCTGAACTCCCGGTTGTCGTCAGTGCAGCGACAACCAGCAGAAATGCTGGATAACCCGCTCCCACGGGGATGCGCGGTATCTGCACACCGGAAACGCGGGTCAGGAGCGCTTCGGGCGGCGGCAGCCGCTCAGCATCCGCAGCGCAGAGATCGACGACCAGGCCCACGATGGCCTCATCGGCAAAGTCGCAGCGGCGAATGCCGAGCCCGCGAACTTCGATCAGGCCGGCCAATTCGCGCGCCGGCCGGACCACGAGTTGCCCGCTGCTTGCGTCGAGATGGACACGATCATCGCCGACCAGCACGGCCTGAGGTATTTGCCCCGAGCGCCCGGCAAGGATGAGATCGAATGCCAGCCGCGATTTGCCGGTGCCTGACGGCCCGCGGATCAGCACGGCACGATTTTCCACCAGCACTGCGGAAGCGTGGACGCTCGCGCCTGCGGCGTCAGTCATGGCGCGGGCAGCCTGACCACAAAGCGCGCCCCGGCAATCGTCGCCTCGCCGTCGGCGCCGACCGGACCTACGCGATTTTCCGCCCAGATGCGTCCGCCATGGGCCTCGATGATCTGCTTGGAGATCGACAGCCCCAGTCCGGAATTCTGTCCGAAACCCTGATGCGGCCGGTCAGTGTAGAAGCGCTCGAAGATTCGCTCCAGCGCATCGTCGCGAATCCCCGGCCCATCGTCATCGATGACGATTTCAATTTCTGATTTGACGCGACGGCAGACGATGCGCACCTTGCCGCCGGCGCTGGAAAATGACTGGGCGTTGACCAGCAGGTTGGAGACGACCTGTCCGAGCCGCGAATCATGGCCCGGCACCGAGAAGGTATCGTTAGGGCTTCGGCCTTCGAAGCGCACTTCGACGGCGACGTCGTGGCCGAGCCGGGTTTCGTTGGCCACCGACGTCAGGGTATTGAGCAGGCGGCGAAGATTGACCGGCGCCATGTCCTGCCGCTGCAGTTCGGCATCGAGCCGGCTGGCATCGGAAATGTCTGATATCAGCCGGTCGAGCCGCTTGACGTCATGCTCGATGACAGCCAACAGCCGCGAGCGGCTGTTCTCGTTCCGCGCCAGCGGCATGGTTTCGACCGCGGACCGCAGCGACGTCAGCGGGTTCTTCAATTCATGGGCGACATCGGCGGCGAACATCTCGATCGCCTCGATGCGGTTATAGAGCGCATCCGTCATGTCGCGCAGCGCGCCGGAGAGATGTCCGATTTCGTCGCGGCGGCGGGTGAAATCCGGAATTTCGACGCGGGTCCGGATACGGCGGCGGACGCCCTCGGCACTGTCGGCCAGCCTGCGAACGGGGCCGGCGATGGTGCTCGCGAGCAAGAGCGATAGCGCGATCATCACAACGGCCGCGACGGCGAAGATCTTCAGGATAGCGAGCCGCTCTGCGGTCACCATCTGGTCGATATCGCCGCCCTGCGTCGACAGCAACAAGACGCCATTAACCGCACGAAAATGCTGCACCGGCACCGCCACGGAGACGATGACTTCACCGCGGTCGTTGATGCGCACCATGGAGCCTTTGATGCCGTCGAGCGCGCGAGAAACCTCATTGTAATCCTTGCCGTTTTCCGGCCCGAGTTCGCGATAGAGCGGAAGATCGCCGCGATTGAGCCATGTGCGAACGGCGATAATCGCGCGCTCGGCGATCCCGGGCGTGCCGATCGAGGGCGGGGCCAGTTCGAAGCGCATGACGTCGCCGCGACCGTACAGGCTGCGGCTGTCGAGGATCAGCAGACCGTCGCGATCGTAGATGCGCGCGCGGGTTTTCGTTGACGAGATCAGACCGCGCAGCACCGGTGCGATGCGTTCGGGATTGATCGGAAAATCGAGGCCGGACAACGCGTCGTCGGACGGGCCAAAACTTTCTCCGGGCTTCAGATCGAGCAGACGGTCCGGGTCGATGGTGAGACCGTTGGTTTCAGTGGTACCCGTCGCGGCGATGGCGCGCGCGATGACTTCACCCGTTGACAACAGATTTTCGGCCCGCGCGTCAATCAGGCCGGCGCGGAATTGCGAGAGATAAAGAATGCTCGCCACCAGCGCGATCAGGCCGGCGAGATTCAGCGAAACGATGCGGCGGGTGAGGCTGGAGAAGCTGAGCGCGAGGAAGAACTGCCCGGCCCGGCGCAGCCAGCCGAGCGGCCGCTGCCAGCCTTGCGCAGGCGGGTTTTCGGCGGCAGCGGTGTCGAGAGCGAGGGACGGCGAGACGTCCTCGGCATTCAGGCTTGGATCAGGCTGCGTTCGATCAAGCAATGGCCAAAACTGCCGGTTGTTTCGATTGTGTCCTGCGATGCGCGTTGCCTTCGCATCCTACCCCAGACGGGAGGCGGCGTCAGTTAACAAACCGCGCGTCAATGCCCGCAATCAGGTTTCCTTGAAGCGGTAGCCCACGCCGTACAGGGTCTCGATCATCTCGAAATCGTCGTCCACGACCTTGAATTTCTTGCGCAGCCGCTTGATGTGGCTGTCGATGGTGCGATCGTCGACATAGACCTGATCGTCATAGGCCGCGTCCATCAAGGCGTTGCGGCTTTTCACCACGCCGGGGCGCGTGGCCAGCGCCTGCAGGATCAGGAATTCCGTCACCGTCAACGTCACCGGCTCGTTCTTCCAGGTGCAGGTATGACGCTCCGGGTCCATGCGTAAGAGCCCGCGGTCCAGCGCCTTGGCGTCGGTTTCCTTCGGCACAGCGGTCGGATCCTTCGGCGCCGCGCGGCGCAGCACGGCCTTCACGCGCTCGACCAGCAGGCGCTGCGAGAACGGCTTGCGGATGAAATCGTCGGCGCCCATCTTGAGGCCGAACAATTCGTCGATTTCCTCGTCCTTGGAGGTGAGAAAAATCACCGGCAGATCGGACTTCTGCCGCAGCCGCCGCAACGTCTCCATGCCGTCCATGCGCGGCATCTTGATGTCGAGGATCGCAAGGTCCGGCGGACTGGTGCGGAAGCCGTCAAGCGCCGATGCGCCATCCGTGTAGGTCATGATGCGATAGCCTTCGGCTTCGAGCGCGATCGAGACGGATGTGAGAATGTTGCGGTCGTCGTCGACCAAGGCGATGGTGGGCATGAGCCTGCTTTCCGAAACGGAGTGGGCGAAACGGCGAGCAATCCAGCGATGCGCCGCATAAGTGGGCTTAGAACCCGGTCAACGAGCAATGTAAGCTAGGCTGAAGTGTGACCAAGTTCCCGAAACGCCCCAGCGAACCATGGGTTCCACCCCTATATAGATACCCGTTCAGCCGGGAAAAGGTCCTTATCGCAATGAGATGTGCGGAGATGATCGATGCAGCCCACCGCTGATTTCGACGCCGCCAGGCTGGCCCGGTCGCTGCTGCGGCGCAGCCGGCAGGGGGCTTTGGCGACCCTGATGGCCGGCAGCGGCGATCCCTATTGCTCGCTGGTGAATGTAGCAAGCCACGCCGACGGCTCGCCGATCCTGCTGATTTCGCGCCTGGCGCTGCACACAAGGAACATTCTGGACGATTCCCGGGTCTCCCTGATGCTGGACGAGCGGACTGAGGGCGATCCGCTGGAGGGATCGCGGATGATGCTGGCGGGCCGGGCCGAGGAGGCCAGCGCCGACGATCTGGGGATTTTGCGCCGGCGCTACATCAGCGCCCATCCTTCCGCGGAAGTCTTTGTAGATTTTAAGGATTTTTCTTTTTTCAGGATCCGGCCGGCCGGGGCTCATCTGGTGGCCGGTTTCGGGCGAATCGTGGACCTTAGGCCCGGACAGTTTCTGACCGACATTTCCGATGTTGGAGCGCTGCTGGAGGCCGAGCAGGGCGCCATCGACCACATGAATGCCGATCATCGCGAGGCGATGAACCTCTATGCGACAAAGCTTCTCGGGGCAGATGCGGCGGACTGGCATTGCACCGGCTGCGATCCTGATGGGATCGACATGCAGGCCGGCGCCAAAACCTTGCGGCTGGATTTTCCGGAGCGGGTGACCGGGCCGGTAGAGTTGCGCAAGATGCTGGTCAAGCTCGCGGACCTAGCGCGAGCCAAGGGATAGCGAACACGCGCCACGGATTTTGAACGCTTGGGGGCGTGTCGGCGACCCATGGCAGGGCCGCTCGCCTGCGCCAACTCATTGTGCCCCGCATGAATCGCGACAGCACTGCGCAGCAGCGGCCGACGCTATGGAAGTGTGGTGCACATCATGAAATCTGGCAATCGATTGGCCCGCTGACAGCGACCGTCCATTGTGCATTGCAGCAAAGTTCAATGCTTGAGTTTTCCGGGCCGCGGCCCATCGTCGCGCGGCATCAGCGAACGAATCAACCTCGCGCTGCAGCAAGCATTTGAGCCGTATCAATGACCCGCCTTGGAATAAACCAAATATCACGGGATCGGCTTGGCAAGCCCGACGTTCATCAGTATTAGGTCGCCGGACCGGGGCCGGAAGGCTATATTGACGGTCACCGCGACAGAGGCGCGTCCGGCGGCGTTCGCGCTGTAGATACGCGGGTTCCAGGAGGATTCTTCGTGCAAGAGACGGGTATACGCAACGGCGCCTTCGGCGCCGACAAATTCGGCTTCAAAAATCTCAAGAGGGTGCACTGGAATCTCGGAGCGCCGCAGCTCTACCAATATTCGCTGGCCGCGGGCGAGGCAGTGCTGTCCGCCGACGGCGCGTTGTGCGCGGATACCGGCGACTTCACCGGCCGCAGCCCGAAGGACAAGTTCACGGTTCGCGACGCCACTACCGACAAGAACATGTGGTGGGCCGGCAACCAGTCGATCACGTCAGAACAGTTCGAAGCGCTCTACGTCGACTTCCTCAATCACGCCGAAGGCATGACGCTGTTCGCGCAGGACCTTTATGGCGGCGCCGATCCCAGCTTCCAGATCAAGACCCGTGTCTACACCGAGCTCGCCTGGCACTCGCTGTTCATCCGCACGCTGCTGATCCGGCCCGAGGCCTCGGCGCTCGCGAGCTTCGTTCCCGAACTGACCATTATCGATGTGCCGAGCTTCAGGGCCGATCCCAAACGCCACGGCGTGCGTTCGGAGAACGTCGTCGCCATCGATTTCGCCCGCAAGATCGTCCTGATCGGCGGGTCTTATTATGCCGGCGAGATGAAGAAGTCGGTCTTCACCACGCTGAACTATTACCTGCCGGCAAAGGGCGTGATGCCGATGCATTGTTCGGCCAATGTCGGCCCCAACGGTGATGCTGCGGTCTTTTTCGGCCTGTCCGGCACCGGCAAGACCACGCTGTCGGCCGATCCGAAGCGCACGCTGATCGGCGACGACGAGCACGGCTGGGGCAGGGACGGCATCTTCAACTTCGAGGGCGGCTGCTACGCCAAGTGCATCAAGCTGTTGAAAGAGGCCGAGCCCGAGATCTATGCCGCGAGCAAGCGCTTCGGCGCGGTGCTTGAGAACGTGGTGCTCGACGAGGATACAAGGGTGCCGGATTTCGACGACGGCTCGAAAACCGAAAACACCCGCTCGGCCTATCCGCTCGAATTCATTCCCAACGCGTCGCGCACCGGCCGCGCCGGTCAGCCGAAGAACGTTGTGATGCTGGCGGCGGATGCGTTCGGCGTGTTGCCGCCGATCGCCAAGCTGTCGCCGGCGCAGGCGATGTATCACTTCCTGTCCGGCTATACCGCGAAGGTTGCGGGCACCGAACGCGGCCTCGGCTCCGAGCCGCAGCCGGAATTCTCGACCTGCTTCGGCTCGCCGTTCCTGCCGCTCGATCCTTCCGTCTATGGCAACATGCTGCGCGAGCTGATCGCCCAGCACAATGTCGATTGCTGGCTGGTCAACACCGGCTGGACCGGCGGCAAGTATGGCACCGGCAGCCGGATGCCGATCAAGGTGACCCGCGCGCTTTTGACCGCGGCGCTCGACGGCTCGCTGCGATCGGTCGAATTCCGCACCGACAAGTATTTCGGCTTTGCGGTCCCGACGGCGCTGCCGGGCGTACCGAGTGAGATTCTCGATCCGGTCAACACCTGGAAGGACAAGGCCGAGTTCGACAAAACGGCGCGCGCGCTGGTCGGCATGTTTCAGAAGAACTTCGCCAAGTTCGAGGCCCAGGTCGACGCCGACGTCCGCGCCGCCGCCCCGGACCTCAGGCTCGCGGCGGAATAAGCTTCGAACGAGGCTACCTGATTTAGAAGGGCGGTCGCGAGGCCGCCCTTTTTCATTGTGTGCAGCGGTGCTCGCGAAATTAGATCGCCATTGCGAGCCAACGGGTCGCGCGAATGCGCGCCCGATGACAGGCTCCGCGAAGCAATCCAGGAGACGGGTAGTCGCCGCTGGATTGCTCACTTCGCTCCCCGCAATGACGTGCTGCCTGAGTCCGCGCGTTCTAAGCCTTGAAATAAGCGATCTGATGCGTGGTCGCGAGCAGGCGCCCGTTCGGTGACCACAGTTCGCCGCTCTGGTCGCCGTAACTCTTGTGGAAAATCCTGGCGTCGGCGACCGCGAGAACGCGGCTGATATCCTCGGCCGCAAGATCTGCCGCGTCGGCGTGAAAATAGGTCGTCAGCGACACCGTGCCGAACGGCACCAGCTCGCGCCTGGCGTGAAAGACGCGGCCGAAGAACGCATCCGACATCGACATCAGCGACAGCGCGTCGATCTTTCGGGGAACGGGGTCGGCGATCCATGATTTGGAGAACGCGCTCGCCGGCGCAGCCTGAGGCGCGCCGCCGAAATCCGGATCGCCCTCGATGAAGCGAAAATCATATTGCTTCACCCATGACGCCGCGACCTTTGGATAGGGCAGGATCTGTTCGAACGGCCGGCCTTGCGGAAATTCGGCCTGCTGGTGCGACCATGACGGACGGCGCTCGGCAAAGACGGCGGTGGCAAGCGTCGCAACCTCGGCGCCATTCTGCGTCAGCTCGACCGACCAGTGCTGCGTCGACCGGTTGGCCTTGGCCAGGCGAACGTCGAGATCGAACTCGCCTTGCGCGATCGGCGCGCAAAAATTGACGGTGAGGGAGAGCGGATCGCCGGCACGCTGCGGATGCTCGATTAGCGCGCGCAGGATCGTGGCGGCGGTGGCGCCGCCGAACGGGCCAACGAACGCCCAGTAATCGTCGCTGGTCCGTCCCTGCCAGCGGCTGTCACCGGCGGTGACCCGCGTGGCGTCGTCGAACAGGTGCTGGGTCCTGGCAAGCATGAAATTCTCCGCAATCCTCCCGCGCAGTATCATGGCTCAAGCAGGCGAATTCAATGACGCGGGAGGTAATGGTCTTTCCGATGACTGGTTAGATCGGGAAAACGGGCAGTCGATTCAGCGGGTCGCCCCGCGCTGCGCGCCCGTCTCCTGCAACGCCTGCGGCGAAGTCCCGTGCACCGGCACGTTCCAGATATCCCGGGCATATTCGCGGATGGTGCGGTCGGACGAGAACCACGGCATCCGCGCGACGTTGAGGATGCTGGCCCGGGTCCATGCCGGGACCACCTGCCAGCGCGCGTCGATGCCGCGCTGGGCCTCGAAATAGGCGTCGAAATCCGCGCTGACCATGTAATGGTCGAGATATCGCAGCGCGTGGCCGATCGATTCGAACCGGCCGGGATCGTCGGGCGAGAATTCGCCGCTCTCGATCGCGTTGATGGCGCGCGAAAGATGCGGCGACCGCCTGATCACGTCGGTCGCATCCAGCCCCTGCTTGCGCCGCACCACCACATCCAGCGCCTCCATGCCGAAGATCGCGATGTTTTCGGGGCCGACATGATCGCGGATTTCGAGATTGGCGCCGTCGAGCGTGCCGATGGTCAGCGCGCCGTTCAGCGCGAGCTTCATGTTGCCGGTGCCGGAGGCTTCCATGCCCGCGGTCGAAATCTGTTCGGAGAGGTCGGCGGCGGGAATGATCACCTCGGCGAGGCTGACATTGTAGTCGGCGAGGAACGCGACCTTCAGCCGCCCGCCGATATCAGGATCGTTGTTGACGATTTCGGCGACGTCGTTGATCAGCTTGATGATCAGCTTGGCGTAGCGATAGCTCGCCGCCGCCTTGCCGGCGAAGATTTTCACGCGCGGCACCCAGTCGCGCTGCGGCTCGTCCTTGATCGCGTGATACAGCGCCACGGTTTCAAGGATGTTGAGCAGCTGCCGCTTGTATTCGTGGATGCGCTTGATCTGGACGTCGAACAGCGCGGCCGGATCGACCTTGACGTTGAGACGTTCGCCGATCAGCCGCGCCAGCACAATCTTGTTGTGGTGTTTGACCGCGCGGAACCGATGCTGGAACGCGTTGTCGCTGGCGCGGGCTTCGAGACATTCAAGCTGCGAGGGATCGTCGAGCACGGCTTCGCCGCAGGCTTCGCGCAGCAGATCGGTCAGCTTCGGGTTGGCCAGCATCAGCCAGCGGCGGAAGGTGATGCCGTTGGTCTTGTTGGTGATGCGGGCCGGATAGAGATGATTGAGATCGTGGAATACGGTTTCCTTCATCAGATCGGAATGCATCGCCGAGACGCCGTTGATGCAGTGCGATCCGACGAACGCCAGCTGCCCCATCCGCACCCTGCGGCCGGGCCTCTCGTCGATCAGGGATACCGAGGCCTTGAAATCGTCGTCACCGGGACACCGCGCATCCGCGAGCGCGAGATGCGCGACGTTGATGCGGTAGATGATCTCCAGATGGCGCGGCAACAGACGTTCGAACAGTTCGACCGGCCAGGTCTCGAGCGCTTCCGGCAGCAGCGTGTGGTTGGTGTAGGACAGCGTCGCCACGGTGATCTGCCACGCCTCGTCCCAGCGGAAGTTGTGCAGATCGCACAAAATGCGCATCAGCTCGGTGACGGCGAGACTGGGATGGGTGTCGTTGAGCTGCACCGCGGCCTTTGACGCCAGACCGCGCAACTGCCCGTCGGACGCGAGATGGCGGTTGACCAGGTCCTGCAGCGAGGCCGAGACGAAGAAATATTCCTGACGCAGCCGCAGCTCGCGGCCCGCCGGGCTCTCGTCGTTCGGATAGAGGAACTTGCAGATCGATTCGGCGCGCGCCTCCTCGGCGCTGGCGCCGAGATAGTCGCCGGTGTTGAACACGTCGAGCTTGAGCGGGTCGGGCGCGCGCGCCGACCACAGCCGCAGCGCGTTGACGTGCTGGCCGCGCCAGCCGACGATTGGGGTATCATAGGCGACGGCTTGCACGGTTTCCGCCGGATGCCAGAGCGCGCGGTCGCGGCCCTTCGCATCGGTGATGCGTTCGACGCTGCCGCCGAAATGCACGTGGTAGACCACCTCCGGCCGCTGGAATTCCCAGGGGTTGCCGAAGCCGAGCCATTCGTCGGGATATTCCTGCTGCCAGCCCTGCGCGATGATCTGGCGGAACAGGCCGAAATCGTAGCGGATACCATAGCCGATCGCGGGAATCGCCAGCGTCGCCATGCTCTCCATGAAGCAGGCCGCAAGCCGCCCAAGACCGCCATTGCCGAGCGCTGCATCCGGCTCGCATTTGCGCAGTTCGGACAGACCGACGCCGAGATCGCCGAGCGCTGCCTCGAACACCGGCAAGAGCCCCATATTGTTCAGGGCATCGGTGAACAGGCGGCCGATCAGGAATTCCAGACTGAGATAATAGACCCGCTTGGCGCCGGCGTCGTAGCTCTGTTTTTCCGTGGTCAGCCAGCGGTGCACGATGCGGTCGCGCAGCGCCAACGCGGCCGCCTTGTACCAGTCGTGCTTGGTGGCCATGCCGGCGTCCTTGCCGATCGCAAGCCTCAGCTTGGCGAGTATCGCGCTCTTGATCTCGGCCAGCGCCAGCTCGTCGGTGGGCTGACCCGGCGCCGGGAAATTCGCTGGGAACGATTGATCGGGCAAATTTGGATCCTGCAGCTGAGTCTTCATGGAATGATACGCGCGTTGTGCCCCGATCGAAACCCGCCGGCGGGCCTCGTTTGTGCAATGCATGCATGGTTTTTATGCAAGGACTGGGCCGATTTGCGGAATCTGCGTGACCCCGCTCTGGTGATATAGTGAAATCCGAGAGAACACGATATCGCGATAACCCAGGGAAAGGACCGGGCCATGAGATTGACCATCGAGATCATCGCCGCCGCACTTCTGGTGTTCTGCATCAGCGCCACCGGCGCGGCATTCGCCGCCGGCAAGGCCGGTCGAAGCGCCGACGGCCTGAGCTGCTCGTTCAGCGTCCCGGCCAACGCCTCCCCCGCCGCGCGATGTGCCGCGATCCGCAAGCAGTGCGGCGGAAAATTTGTCGCCAATTATTGCGGGGACAAGCTGCTGTCGGCGATGTGAGGGCTTGCTGCGGGTTCGGAGTGGCGAAATGCTGAAGGAGAAGCTCTTCCCGGGCGATGAACAGCCGCCCAAGGAGGAGATCCAGAGGATCTTTGATCAATACAAACTTGCCGTTGAAATGTGGGATCGTGTCCGCGCGCGTCGCCAACTTTCAAATTCATTCTATCTCAGCATAAATACGGCGATCGCCGGTGCAATCGCGACATCGCCCTTGGGATTCTCCTCTCAAGGTCTCGGCATCGTCGGGATCATCGTTTGTGTTTTATGGATCGCGAACATTCTGAACTACAGGTCCCTTACTGATGACAAGCATAGTACTCGACGCGGTTGGATAAGGCGTTGAGTTGATTCATAAATGTGATTCTTGGCCTGGCAGCGAAGGATCGCACTCATGCAATCGATATTCTCGAACGCCTTATCCAGAGCGGTAGCAAAACACATCGGTCTGTCTGCGACAAGGCAGGAGACGCTGTCGTGGCTAACGCTGTTGATCATGCAGCACGGCACGATCAGCCTTTGGCGGCTGGCGGCCTACGTGGCAAGCGTGGCGCAGACGGCCTCGGTGCAGCGGCGGTTTTATCGGTTTTTCCAGTTTGTGCGGCTTGACGGTGCGCACTCGGCGCGCGTGGTGGTCGAGCTGCTGGGTCTTTCCGACAAGCTGTGGGTTCTGGCGATTGATCGCACGAACTGGGATTTCGGCAAGACCACGATCAACATCCTGATGATCTCGGTGACCTGGAACGGGATGGGCATTCCGCTGCTGTGGATGATGCTGCCAACCGCGGGAAATTCGAACACCTCGGAACGAACTGAGCTTCTGGATCGCCTGCGCGCGGTATTTCCGGGCATGAAGATTGCGGCACTGATGGGCGATCGCGAGTTTATTGGCGATGCATGGATGGCCTATCTGCAGCGCGAGAAGATCGCGTTTATCCTGCGTCTGCGCGAAAACCAGCATGTGCGGCGCGCCGGCTATGCGGCTATGCCGATCTCCGTCATCGCCCAGCATCTCAAGGTCGGGGACAAAATGATCCTCAAGGGTAGCTGCTGGCTCGGCCGCGACAATAACACTTTGTCCGCGTCGGTGCGGCTCGTGATGATGCGGCTCGCGTCAGGCGAGCTGTTGGCATTGGCCTGTTCTGGCAGGGCGCGTCATGCGCTCGCGCGTTATCGCCAACGCTGGACCATCGAAACCATGTTCGGAAATCTCAAAACCAAGGGCTTCGCGCTGGAGGCCACGCACC
>Ga0097691_1000408_pt1 | contig 38478 bp, 32 predicted proteins | sample NGESurdeep072012_8_FD_72858 | JGI IMG/M metagenome (GOLD analysis project Ga0097691, IMG submission 72858) | Arctic peat soil microbial communities from Barrow, Alaska - NGEE Surface sample 210-1 deep-072012 | ecosystem: Environmental > Terrestrial > Soil > Wetlands > Peat ... | reverse complement strand
CGACCGAGGAGCTGCGCGCCGCGGGGGGCTCGCCCGCCGTGCTTGCCGCCCTCGTGAAGGCGGGGCTCGTCTCCCGCGTCGAAATCGAGCGCCGCGCGGATATCACCCGGCACGTCGGCGGCTCCTCCGCGGACTTCAGGCTCGTCCCGACGTCTGCGCAGCGCGCCGCGATCGACGCGATCTCCGGGAGCGTCCGCGCGAGAGGCTCGAAGGAGTTCCTCCTCGATGGCGTCACCGGAAGCGGCAAGACCGAGGTGTACCTCGCCGCGCTGGAGGCCGCCCGGGAGGCGGGCCGGCGTGGGATCCTTCTCGTGCCCGAGATCGCGCTCGCACCGGCGCTCGTGCGGCGGCTCGTGGCGCGCTTCGGCGACCGGATCTCGCTCCTCCACAGCGGCCTGTCCGACGGCGAGCGGGCCGGAGAATGGGAGCGCGCGCGCCGCGGAGACGTGGACGCGGTGGTGGGCCCGCGCTCGGCGGTGTTCGCGCCGCTCCCGGAGCTCGGCCTCATCGTCCTCGACGAAGCGCACGATGCCGCCTACAAGCAGGGCGAGTCGCCGCGCTACGACGCGCGCGCCATAGCGCGCGTGCGGGCGCACGAGGAGGGAGCCACACTCGTCCTCGGCTCGGCGACGCCCTCGATGGAGCAGGAGCGCGCCGCCCGCGAAGGCCGCCTGCCGCGCCTCCTCCTGCCGGAAAGGCCGGGTGAGAGGCCGCGCGCGACGGTCGAAGTCGTCGATCTGCGAAAGGAGAACCCGCGCGAGGGAGATCACGGGCGGATCCTCTTCGCCTCCCGCACCGCCGGGATCCTTTCGGAATGCTTCGAAAGGGGAGAGCAGGCGATCCTCCTCCTCAACCGTCGGGGGTTTTCGCCTAGCCTGCTCTGCCGTGCGTGCGGCGAGGACTTCCGGTGCGCGAACTGCTCGGTGGCGCGCACGTACCACCGCCGGCGTGAGAATCTGCTGTGCCATTACTGCGGGGACGACATCCGCCGCCCTCCGGCTTGCCCGAAGTGCGGCTCAGACGCGCTTCAGCCCATCGGCTTCGGAACGGAGCGCCTGGCCGAACGTTTCGAGGAGCGCTTCCCGCGAGTTTCCTACGCCGTTCTCGACCGCGACGCGGCCGCCCGGCGAGGCGGCGCCGCGGGCGTCCTGATGGACTTCGAGACCGGACGCGCCCAGGCGCTTCTCGGCACGCAGATGGTCGCCAAGGGCCACGACTTCCCGAACGCGACGGCGCTGGCCGTGCTGGACGCGGACGCGCTCCTCTCGTTTCCCGACTTCCGCGCGGCGGAGCGGACGTTCCAGCTCGTGACACAGGCCGCGGGGCGCGTGGGCCGAGGCGAACGGCCAGGCATCGTCGCCGTGCAGACGGCCCGGCCCGACCACGAGGCGATCCGCGCCGCGGTGAGTCAGGACCATCCATCCTTCGCGGACGCCGAGCTGCGCTTTCGCAGGGCGTTCCGCTACCCGCCCTACACGCACCTCCTCCTCGCGCTCTTCGCCCACCTCGAGCTTCCGAAAGCGCACGGCGCCGCGGGAGCGGCGTTCGCGGCGCTCGCGTCGGCCGAAGTCGCGCGGGAGATCCGCATCCTCGGCCCCGCCCCGGCGCCACTCGAAAGGCTGAAGGGCCTCTGGCGCTACCACCTCGTCGTCAAGGCGGAGCGCCGCGAGGCCATTGCGGAGGCCGGGCACCTCCTCGCGGCGCTGCCGGAGCCACCGCGTCTCGACGTCGACCCGCAGAACCTGCTGTGATGGACTTCGGGCGTGGGCGGATGGCCCCGTGACACGCTTTCGCTACTGGCACAAACGCCTCCTGAACGGGATGCGGAAAGTCGCATCGGGGCTTCGTCCGTTCAACGAGTCCGTCTGGCCTGGCGTCCGCAACGATCTCTTCGTGGCACACGAATCCCTCTACCACCTGGCGGCACCCTACGCAGCAGGCGCTCGTGTTCTCGACGCAGGCTGTGGCACCGGGTACGGGGCGGCGGTCTTCGCTCGCGCTGGTGCCCGGTCGGTGCTTGCAATCGATTGCGACCCCTTCAGCATCTGGTTTGCGCGCCGCCATTTTTCCCATCCCGCGATCTCGTTTCGCAAAGCAGACTGCGAGCTGCTTGTTCTTCCGGCCCAATCGCTCGATCTCATCTTCAGTTCCAACGTTCTCGAGCATCTCGAACATCCCGAGACGTTCCTCGCTACCGCCTCCAATGCTCTCGTTACTGGTGGCACCGCAGTCATCGCGGTTCCTCCGATCACGACTGACGCCGTACTAAAGGAGAACCGCGGCATTCACTACCATCGCTCGAACTTCACGCTCTCCGAGTGGGCAGCTCTCCTCCAGCGCTTCCCATGGTCGGTCACGCTTTACCACCATCGCTTCGTGGGAACCGGGCCATCTCCCGACTTCACGTCGCCGTTCCGATCGGCGCTTTCCGTGTCCGACTTCTCGCTCGCCGGGGGGACGGTCGAGGAGGCGTACCGTTCCTGCCCCCTCACGGCCGTCTTTGTCGCCAAGCGTGCGGCTCTGCACTGAGCATCACCCTCGACAGCACATCACACAGTTGCCCGGCGAAGCCTGGGAGTCCAGCGCCGGCCGCACCCGCCCGCCTAAGGTCGCACTCAGGGAGAAGGCGTCTGCTACAGTCTCCACATGGCGAACGAGGCTCAGTTCGACGAGCCGATCCAGCGTGTACGGCGACGGCTCGGGGAGCTGAAGAGCTTCGCGGAGAGCCCCGCGCGCGATCGCGAGGTCGAGAGGCTCGAGGGGAAGCTCAAGAAGCTCTCTCGCGAGGTCTACGAGAACCTGACGCCCTGGCAGAAGACCCTCGTGGCGCGGCACCCGAACCGCCCGTTCACGCTCGACTATGTGCGGGTCCTGATCCGCGATTTCGTGGAATGGCACGGCGATCGCGCCTTCGCGGACGACCCGGCGATCGTCGCGGGCTTCGGGTTTCTCGGGGCGCGCGCGGTGGCGGTGATCGGACACCAGAAGGGCCGTGACACGCGGGAGAAAATCCGGCGCAATTTCGGGATGCCGCGCCCCGAGGGCTATCGCAAGGCGCTCCGGGTCATGAAGCTCGCCGAGAAGTTCGGCAAGCCCGTTCTCTCGTTCATCGACACACCGGGGGCGTTCCCGGGCCTCGAGAGCGAGGAGCGGGGCGTCGCGGAGGCCATTGCCCGGAATCTCCTCGAGATGTCGGCGCTTCGCACGCCGATCGTGACCACCGTCATCGGGGAGGGCGGCTCCGGCGGAGCGCTCGGGATTGGAATCGGCGACGTCGTCCTCATGCTCGAGCACTCGGTCTACTCCGTGATCTCGCCCGAGGGCTGCGCCGCGATTCTCTGGAAGGACCAGGCTCGCGCCAAGGAGGCCGCCGAAGCGATGCGACTGACGGCGGCGGACTGCAAGGCGCTGGGCGTCATCGACGAGGTGCTGCCCGAGCCTCCGGGCGGGGCGCACGCGGACCCCGTCGCGACCATCGATACCGTCGGCCGGGCGATCGACGAACGGCTGGAGCGCCTCGCGCTTCTGCCCGTCGAGACGCTCCTCGAGGCGCGCTACGCGAAGTTCCGCGTGATGGGGGCCTGGGAGAACGCGTGAACGCCCGGGCGCGCGCGCCGCGCCTCGTGCGGCGCCACCTTCGGCCCCAGCGCCCGGACGCGGCGGACCGCCTCACCCGGGAGCTCGGCCTGCCCGCGCCCGCGGCCCGCATCCTCGCGGCGCGGGGCTTCGAAGACGTCGACGCCGCGCGCACGCATCTCGCGCCCGCTCCGGACGCCCTGCACGATCCCTTCGCCATGGCGGGCCTGCCCGCCGCGGTGGAGCTTCTCGCGGCCACCGCCCGGCGCGGCGGGCGCATCGTTGTCTTCGGAGACTATGACTGCGACGGCGTCGGCGCGCTCGCGATTCTCACGACGGTCCTCCGGAAGCTGGGCGCCGACGCGCGGCCTTTCATTCCGCACCGGCTCCAGGACGGCTACGGCCTCCGGGCGCCGACTCTCCGGCGCGCGCTCGAAGAGCACGAGCCGGAGGGCATCGTCACCGTCGACTGCGGCATCACCGCGGTCGAGACCGTGGCCGAGGCCACGAGCCGCGGCGTCTACGTCATCGTCACGGACCATCACCTGCCTCCGGCCGCGCTGCCGAACGGCGCGGTGCTCGTGGATCCGAAACTCCCGGGCTGCCGGTATCCCTTCAAGGAGCTGTGCGGCGCCGGCATCGCGTGGAAGCTGGCCGAGGCTCTCTTCATCCACTCCGGTGAGCGCGTGGGCGTGGACGCCGCGGGCCGCCGTCGCTGGCTCGCGTCCCTCGCGAAGATCGCGGCGCTCTCGACCGTGGCCGACATGGTCCCCCTCACGGGAGAGAACCGCGTCCTCGTGTCCTGGGGGCTCGCGGGACTCGCGGACCCGCGTGCTCCCGGCCTCGCGGCTCTCCTCAAGCGTGCCGGCGTTCCCGTCGGGCGCGCGCCCTCCACGCGCGAGGTCGCGTTCCGCATCGCGCCGCGCTTGAACGCCATGGGGCGCCTCGACCACGCGGCGCGCGCCTTCGAGCTGCTGACCACGACCGACGCCGCGCGGGCGGAGGTCCTCGCCGGCGAGATCGAGGCCGCGAACGACGAGCGCCGCGTCGTCCAGGAGCGCGTCATCGACGTCGTGCTCGCCCGGCTCGCCGGCGGGTTCGATGCCGCGCGCGACGCCATCGTGGTCGAAGCGGGGGACGCCGCGGACGGCTGGCACCGCGGCGTCCTGGGAATCGCCGCGTCCCGTGTCGCGAAGGAGCTGGCCCGGCCCGTGCTGCTCCTCGCCCGCGAAGGAGACGTGGTGTCGGGCAGCGGCCGAAGCTACGGGAAGACGCCGCTCTTCGAGCGCCTCGCGCCCGTGGCGCGGCGCTATACGTCCGAGCTCGGAGGTCATGCCGCCGCGCTCGGCCTCACCCTGCCGGCCGCGTCCTTCGAGGCCTTTCGCGACGACCTGCGCGCCGCCTTTGCGGAAGCGCGCGACGAAGAGGAGTGGGCCGAGGAGCTGTTCGTCGACACCGAAGTCGAGGCCGCCGAGGCGAACGAAGCGCTCGCGCGCGCCCTCGAGCGCTTCGAGCCGCATGGCCAGGAGAATCCGAAACCGCTTCTCGGGTTCCGCGGCCTCGAGTGGGACGGCCGCGGCCGCGCCGTCGGCGAACGAGGTCTTCGCGTCGCGCTCGCGTCCAACGGGCGGCGCCTCGAAGCCGTGGGCTGGACGCTTGCCGACATCCCGCCGGCCGCACGCGCCGGACGCGTGGACGTGGCCGCGAACCTCGCGATCGACTCCTACACGGGCCGCCCCTCGCTCACCGTCGTCGACCTCGCACCGGCGGCGCCATGACGCGCTTCCGGCGGATCGCCCGCGCGGCGGTCCTCGCCCTCGTCGCCGGCTTCACGCTCCTCGTCGTCGTCTCCTACCGCAAGCCCGGAGCGCGAACGGAGGGCGCCCGCGATCCGGTTGCCGAGACGCTGCTGAAGGAGTCCGGAGGGAAGCGCGACACGATGCGCTTCCGGGACTTTCAGTACGACGAAACGCGGGCCTCCGAGGGCCGGTATCGCGTGCGCGCCACGGAGGCCGTCAAGTTCGAGGAAAAAGGGGAGAAGCTCTTCCGCCTCAAAGACGTCGTGTTCGAGTCGCGGGAGGGCGCGGGCGAACGCGTGATCTCGGTGCGCGCGCCGCGCGCGGAGATGATCGAGGGCTCGCGGGCCTTCCGCATTTTCGACGGCGTGAGAATCGAGGGCGAGGAGACGAGTCTCTCGGCCGCCTCGTTCCGCTACGATCCGGCGCTCCGCATGCTCGCGTCGGAGGGTCCGGTCGTGGGGCTCCGGGGCGCGCTCGTAGCCCACGCCGCCTCCGGGAAGCTCGGTGTCAGGGACGGAAATCTCGTGCTCGACGGCGACGCGCACCTCAGCGGGCGCGCCGAGGGCGGGCGCGCCGTCGACCTGGCCGCGCCGCACGTCGTCGTTTCCCGCGACGGAAGGCTCGACGCGACGGGCGGCGCCGTCCTGAAGACGGATCGTTTCATCCTGCGGAGCGAAAGCGTCTCGAGGCTCGCCGAGCCCGAGGGAAGCCGCCTCCTCTCGACCACGGACGCCTTCCTGCTCGTGCTGCCGGACGGAGACCAGCCGCCCGCCGCGCTCACGGCGCAGGGCGACGCCCTCGAGATGCGCCTCGACGCGTCCGGGCAACCGGCCGGTCTCGAAGCCGATGGGGGCGCCCGTGGCCTCGCTAGGCTCGACCTCGGCCCCGCCGGGACATCAGGTACATCAGGCACATCGGGAGCGCGCCGCGCGCTTGCGCCGCACTTCTCGGGGCGGTTCGAAAACGGGCGCTTCCGCGAGCTCACCGTGCCCGAACGGCTCGACGCCGCCGAGTCCGGCCGAGCCGGCGGATCCGCCGGCTCGGGGCTGCGCACACTCACCGCCGGCTTCGCCCGGGTTCTCTTCCTGCCGGACGGGCGCTCGATCGAGACGGCAACCTTCGAAAAGGGAGTCGAACTGACCGACGGAAAGAGGGCCACCCTGAAGGCCCCGCACGGCACGCTGCGCGGGCGGGACGACACGGCTGTCTTCTCGGGCGAGCCCGACGTCCCCGCGCGCTACCACGACGAGCGCGGCGCGATCACGGCCCGCTCGCTCTCGTGGAACGCACGGGAGGAGCGTCTGGACGCCGCGGGCACGGTGAAGGCCTCGTACGCGCCCGGAGCCGGGCCGGGCCGGGGCGGCTTCCTTGGTGGCGACGGGAAGAGCCCATTCTTCTCCGAGTCCGACACGTTGAAGCTCCTGTCCCGAACGTCGAGGCTCGTTCTCACGGGCTCGGTGCGCGCCTGGCAGAACGAGAACGTCCTCCGATGCGGCACGCTCGAGCTCGACGACGCCGCGAAAACCATGCGGGCCGAGCAGAAGGTGCAGGCGTTTTTCCGGCGCGAGACGGCGCCCGTGAAGGGGACGCGGCCGCCGCCGGGCGGTCGCCCGAGCGAGACCGTCAACGCCGCGGGAGACGTCCTCATCCATCGGGAGGAGGAGCGCTTCGTCCGCCTCGAGGGTCATGCGACTATGACGTCCGGGATCTTCACGATGAGCTCCGACGTGACGGACATCCGCCTCGCCCCGGACCGCACCATCGAATACACGGAGGCGCGCGGCGCCGTCGTGGTCGAAGATCGCGTGCAGCACCGCCGGGGCGAGGGCACGAAGGCGATCTGGCGCCCGCAGACCGAGGCGGTCACGCTGGAGGGCGCGCCCGCGACGGCTCTCGACGGGAAGGGGAACCGCTCGACCGGCGCGATCCTGACGTTCCGGCAGAAGAGCTCTCAGGTGGACGTGGAGACGGGCGGATCCGTGCCCACCGAGACGATCCTCAAGCCGGAAGGCTTGTGAGCGCGGCCTCACCGGTTCTCGAGGCCCGCAACCTCGTGAAGGCCTACCGCGGCCGCACGGTGGTCGCCGGGGTGTCGGTCCTCGTCTCCGCGGGAGAGGTCGTGGGACTCCTGGGCCCGAACGGAGCGGGAAAAACGACGACGTTCTCGATCGTCGTGGGCCTCGTGGCGCCCGACGCCGGCTCGGTGCTTCTCGACGGGCAGGACATCACGACGCTCCCGATGTACCGGCGCGCCCAGCGCGGGCTCGGGTACCTGCCGCAGGAGGCGTCCATCTTCCGGAAGATGACCGCCATCGAGAACCTCCTCGCGATTCTCGAGACGCTTCCCGGGAGCCGGGCGATGCGCGAAGAGACCGCGCACGGCCTCCTCGATCGTTTCAAGCTCTCGCACCTCGCCCACGCGGTGGCGGACACGCTCTCGGGGGGCGAACGGCGCCGGCTCGAGATCGCCCGCGCCCTGACGCTGTCGCCCCGGTTCATCCTGCTCGACGAGCCGTTCGCCGGGATCGACCCGATCACCGTGCTCGACCTCCAGCAGGTGATCCGGGATCTCGCGGCGGCCGGAATCGGCGTCCTCATCACGGACCACAACGTGCGCGACACGCTCGCGATCGTGGACCGCGGCTACATCATCCACGCAGGCGCCATTTTCCGGACGGGATCACCCTCCGAGCTCTCCGGCGATCCCGAGGTGCGCCGCGTCTATCTCGGCGAGCGATTCCGGCTCGACTGAGTCCGGGGCTCGCGGCGGTAGAATCAGCGCGGCCTCTGCCTGAGCGGGGCCTCGGACAACACATTGGGACTCGAACAGAAACTCTCGCTGAGACTCTCCCAGCGGCTCGTCATGACGCCGACGCTGCAGCAGGCCATCAAGCTGCTGCAGATGACGCGCCTCGAGCTGCAGGACGTCGTGAACCAGGAGCTCGTCTCGAATCCAGTGCTCGAGGAACAGGATCCCGAGAGCACGGCAACGCCCGACGAGGACTCCGGCGCCGCGGAGACGCGCGAGCGCGAGCTCGCCGAGACGCCGGGGACCGGAACCGAAAACGTCGAAGCCCTTTCCGACGACGCAGACGGGGGCTCGGAGCCCGCCGCCGCCGTACCCGAGGCGCTCGCTCCCGAACCGGTCGTCGACGCTGCACCGTCCGAGACCTTGCAAGACGCCCTCGGCGACATCGACCTCGAGGCCTACTTCGGCGACTACATGGACGGCACGGCGACGGCTCCCCGCATGAGCGAGCAGGCCGAGGAGTTTTCGCTGGAAAACCGGGCCGACGCGCCGCCCGGCCTCGAGCCGCACCTCACCGAGCAGCTCGGCGTCTCGGATGCTCCTCCGGGCGTCCGGGAGGCCTGTGGGTTCCTGATCGGAAACGTCGACCCGGACGGCTGCCTGCGGCTGACGCTCGACGAGGTCTGTGCGGCCATGTCGTGTTCGATGGAAACGGCGGAGAAGGCGCTGGCGCTCCTTCAGTCGTTCGACCCGTGCGGAGTCGGCGGGCGCGACCTTGCCGAGATACTCCTCCTCCAGGCGCGGGCCGCGAACATCGCGACCCCGCTTCTCGTCGAGCTCGTCACCCACCGCTTCGCGGAGCTCGGCTCGAAGCCCGCCGCCCTGCTCGCGCGGCAGATGAACGTGCCGCTCGAAGACATCCAGCAGGCTCACGAGTGGATCCGGAGGCTCGACCCGAAACCCGGGCGCGCCTATGACTCCTCCCGGACGATCTACGTGGAACCCGACGTGGCCGTCGTGAAGGTCGAAGAGGAATACGTCGTCCTGTTCAACGACGACGGCCTGCCGCGCCTTCGCGTGTCGGCGCTCTATCGCCGGATGCTCCTCGCCCGGGACGGCGCCCTCGACGGGGAGGGCAAGAGTTACCTGAGGGAGAAAATGCGCGCGGCTCAGTGGCTGCTCAAGAGCCTCGACCAGAGAAAGCGCACCATCGTGCGCGTCGCCGAGTCGATCGTGAGGAAGCAGCACGACTTCTTCGACTACGGGGTGGCTCATCTGAAGCCGCTCGTCCTTCGCGACGTTGCCGAGGACATCGGCATGCACGAATCCACCGTCTCGCGAGTCGTCTCGAACAAGTGGATCGCAACTCCGCGAGGCCTCGTCCCGATGAAGTTCTTCTTCCATTCGGCGATCGCGTCGTCGGTGGGGGAGGACGTCTCCTCGCTCGCCGTGAAAGGCAAGATCCGGAGTCTCGTCGAGGCGGAAGACCCCACGCATCCTCTCTCGGACGCCCGCCTCGCCGAATTGCTTCTTCGCGACGGGATTCGCATCGCGCGGCGCACGGTCGCGAAGTATCGCGAAGAGCTCCGCATTCCGGCCAGCTCGATCCGCCGCGTCGGGGAGACCGCCGCTGGGGCCGGTCCGGACGAGGCGGAACCCCAGCAGATCGGCGGGACGGACCCCGCCGTCCCCGAGGAGGAACCATGAAGACCACTTTCACCGCCCGGCACGTCCGGCTCCACCCGCGCCTGCGCCAGATCGTCGAGACGAAGCTCGCGAAGCTCGGGCGCACTCTTCCGGGTGACGCGGAGGCGCACGTCGTCGTGACGGCGGGCAAGAAGGACCTGGAAGTCGAGGTCTCGGTGGCCGGACGCCACGGCACGCTCACCGCCGCGGCCCGCGCGGGCGACCAGACAACCGCCGCGCAGGAAGTCATGGACCGGATCGCCACGCAGGCGGTCAAATCGAAGACGAAGGCAACCGGCGTCAAGAAACGCGCCGCCTCACCGGTCCGGAACCCCAAAACCTGGCCGGCGGAGCCGCCGGCCGAGGTGGCGCGTCACGCCGGACCCCGGCGCGAAACCCAGTCGCCGCGCGCGATGTTCGAGGAGGACGCCCTCACCGCGTTCGCCGCCTCGCGGCGGGAGGTCTTCGTCTTCCGCGATCCGGCCTCCCACCACGCCCTGCGCTTCCTGTACCGGCGCAAGGACGGGACGCTCGGCCTCGTCGTCCCCGAGTAGGCGAGGAGACACGATGACAGATCCGGCCGAGACGAAGCCCCTGGTGCGTGCCGGCGATCTGCGCTCTCCCGCCCTCGCCTCGCTCGGCCTCGAGCTCGTCGTCGGGCACAAGGGGCTCGATCGGCCCGTCTACTGGCCGCGCGTGCAGAAACCCGGCCTCGCCATGGCGGGCTTCATGGACTACGTGAAGCCTAATCGCGTCCAGATTCTCGGAAAGAGCGAGTTCGATTTCCTGAAGACGCTGCCTTTGAGCGTGGTCAAGAAGCGCCTCGACTCCTTCACGCAGCTGCCTCTGGCCTGCGTCGTCGTCACGAAGGGAATCAAACCGGGCTCGGTCCTGACGGGCTTGTGCCGGCGACGCGGCATCCCGCTGTTCACGACCTCGCGCATGACGAGCATCGTCATCGAGGGGCTCACCGCGTTTCTCGAGGAATCGCTCGCGCCGCGCGCGACCCTCCACGGCGTTCTCCTCGAGGTCGGCGGTCTCGGCACTCTCCTGCTCGGCGACTCGGGCGTCGGGAAGAGCGAGTGCGCGCTCTCCCTCGTCCAGCGCGGGCACCGGCTCGTCGCGGACGACCTCGTCGTCGTGCAGCGCTTTCCGAACGACGTCCTCATCGGGTCCTCGTCCGGGCTCATTCGGCATCACATGGAGCTGCGGGGCCTCGGGATCGTGAACGTCCCGATGCTCTTCGGTGTCGCCGCCGTCCTCGAACGTCACACGGTCGAGTTCGTCATCCAGCTGACCGACTGGGACGCGCAGCAGAAGGTCGACCGCCTCGGGCTCGACGAGGAATTCGAAGACATCCTCGGCGTTGCCGTGCCGCGCGTGCGGATGCCGGTCGCGACCGGCCGCGACGTCGCCCTCCTCGTCGAGATCGCCGCGCGCAACCAGCTCCTGAAGCGGCGCGGCTTCAACGCCGCGCGCGAGCTTGCGGCGAAGGTGCACGACGAGATCGCCCGGAAGGCCGCTTCCGATCGATTCACGATCGCGCGGCGGGCCCGGCGCAAGCTGCACGCCCGCGAGAGGGCGCGGTGACGGGGAACGGGACGCGCCTCGTCGTCGTCACGGGACTCTCCGGCTCGGGAAAGTCCTACGTCGCCCACGCGCTCGAGGACATCGGCTACACGACGGTCGACAACCTGCCTCTCTCCCTCCTCGAGGAGTTCGCCGGCGAGGTGGCCGCGGGCCGGATGCCACGCCGGAAGAACGCCGTCGTGCTCGACGTCCGCAATCCCGACTTCGCCGAGCGCTTTCCGGGTCTCCTCGACAAGCTCTGCCAGCGACTTCCGATCACGGTCGTCTTCCTCGATTGCGAAGACCGGGCGCTCCTGAACAGGTTCTCGGCGACCCGGAGGCCTCATCCGCTCGCCGATGGGCGCTCTCTCGACGAGGCCGTCGCGTTCGAGAGGCGCCTCCTGACCGAGGTGAAGGAGAAGGCCGACCTCGTGATCGACACGACGGCGATGACCGTCCACGAGCTGCGGGCCGCCGTTGCGCAGCACTTCCGGGAGCCGGGAGACCCGGGCGTCCTGGCGGTCTCGCTCATCTCCTTCGGGTTCAAGCACGGGTATCCTGCCGCGCTCGACCTCTGCTTCGACGTGCGTTTTCTCGCGAACCCGCACTTCGATGCGCGCCTCAGGGCCCGGACGGGGCGCGATCCGGAGGTCGCGCGGTTCATCGAGGCCGGGGACCAGACCGAGCCCTTCTACACCCGCCTGAAGGATTTCCTCGCTTTCTGTCTTCCGAACTACCGGCGCGAGAACCGCGCGTACCTCACGATCGGCATCGGATGCACGGGAGGCCGGCATCGGTCCGTGTACGTCGCCGAACGCCTGGCGCGCGATTTCGCGACCATGGGCTATCCGGTGCGCGTCTCGCACCGGGACGAGGCGCTCGACTGAACATGACGACGTCCACCGGTCCCTTCGTGGGTCTCCTCCTCCTGTCTCATGGGCCTCTCGCGAACGCCCTGCGCGAGACCGTCCACATGCTCGAGCCCGACGAGCCCGACGACCTCGGTGCCCTGTCGCTCGCGTGGGACGAGTCTCCCGAGGCCGCGAGCCGGCGGCTCGAAAAGGCGATTTCGGAGGCGAACCGCGGGAAGGGCGTCGTGCTCCTGACCGACATGTTCGGAGGCACTCCGTCGAACCTCGCGCTCGCGTTCCTCGAGCCGGGAGTGATCGAGATCGTTTCGGGCATCAATCTTCCGATGGTCGTGAAAGCGCGCGCCCTCGCGCGCGAGGGCATGAGCCCCCGCGACATCGCCCACACGCTCGTCGAGCGCGGGCGTCGGGCGATCGTGGCCGCGGCCGAGCTCGTCGACGGCCCTCCGGGAGGGCCTCGGCGATGAAGGAGCAGACCCTCACGCTCAAGAACCGCCTTGGCCTGCATGCGCGCGCCGCCGCGAAGCTCGTACACACGGCGTCCACGTTCGACGCGAAGATCACCCTCGCCCGCGACGGCGACGAAGTGGATGGCAAGAGCATCCTCGGCCTTCTGCTCCTGGCGGCGGGGAAGGGCACGCCGCTCGTCGTGCGCGCCGAGGGGAGCGACGAAGAGCAGGCGCTCGCCGCCGTCCGCGACCTCGTGGATCGCAAGTTCGACGAGGCCGACTGAGCCGCGGTTAAGATAACGGGGTGAAGCGCCCCCTTTCCCTCACCGGCATTCCCGTTTCTCCCGGCGTCGCCGTCGGGCGGGCGGTTCTGTGGGTTTCGCGGGAAGACTCGTCGCCGAAGCGAACGCTTGAGCCCGAAGAAGTCGAATCCGAGATCGAGCGGTTCCGCCGAGCCTCCGAAGCCGCGGCCGGAGAGATCGAGTCGACGGCTCGCCACGTGAAGGAGCATCTCGGCTCCGAGTACGCGGGAATCTTCCACGCGCACGCCCTGTTCCTGAAGGACCGCACCTTTCTCGGCCCGATCGAACGGCGGATCGCGCATGAAAAAGTGAACGCCGAGTGGGCCGTATCGGAAACGACCGCCGACCTCATGGCGCGTTTCCGGAGCCTCCCGGATGAGAACTTCGCCCATCGCGCCGACGACATCGACGACGTCGCGCGCGTGCTGAAGAAGCACCTCGGCGGGGAAGAGAACTCGCGCCTGCGGATGGAGGACCTCGCGGGCGAGGCAATCGTCCTCGTGGCGGACGAGCTCACGCCGTCCGACGCCGTGCGCATTCCGCGAGACCGGGTCGTGGGCTTCGTGACCGAGCGCGGCGGGCGCACGTCCCATGCGGCAATCCTCGCGCGCTCGTTCGGCATCCCCGCCGTGGTCGGGGTCCCGCAGCTCCTCGCTGAAGTCGGGGAGGGCGATCGGGTCGTCGTGGACGGCCGCGACGGAATCGTGTGGCGCGAGCCGTCCGAAGACGTCATTGGCTTTTTCCGGGATCGGCGCGATCAGGAAGCCCGCCACGAGAGGTCGCTCAAGGAGCGCAGCCACGGCGGGATCACCCGCACGCGGGACGGCGCCGAAGTCACCGTGCGCGCGAACATCGAGCTCGCGAGCGAGATCGACGACGTCATCGAATACGGCGCCGACGGCGTCGGCTTGTTCAGGTCGGAGTTCCTGTATCTCTCGAAGGAGGGGACCGAGTTCCCGTCCGAGGAGGAGCAGGCGGCCGCCTACCGCGAGGTCATCCAGCGGCTCGCGCCGCGCCCCGTCGTGATCCGCACGTACGACCTCGGCGGGAAGAAGGGGGCCCGTCATCTGATCGGCTCCGACGAATCGAACCCGGTCCTCGGCCTTCGGGGCGTGCGGCTCTGCTTCGCGCGGCCCGAGATGTTTTCGACCCAGCTGCGTGCGCTGCTCGCCGCCGCGTCGGGGGGCAACCTGCGCATTCTCGTCCCGATGGTCTCGGGGGTCGAAGAGATCCGACGCGTGCGGACTCTCCTGAAGGAAGCGCGCGAAGACGTCCTCGAGCGGGGGATCCCCGTGCCCGACGACATCCCGCTCGGCGCCATGATCGAAGTTCCGTCGGCGGCGATGACCGCCGACCTGCTCGCGCCCGAGGTCGATTTTCTCTCTCTCGGAACGAACGACCTCATCCAGTACACGCTCGCCGTCGATCGCGCGAACGAAACCGTCGCGGACCTCTTCCGGCCGACGCATCCGGCGGTGCTCCGCCTCATCGCGCGCGTCGCCGAGGCCGCCCGCGACGCGAAGAAGCCGCTCTCCGTGTGCGGCGAAATGGCTGCGGACCCCGCTCTCGTCGTCCTGTTCCTCGGGCTCGGAATCCGCGAATTCTCGATGGGGCCGCGCACCGTCCCCATCGTGAAGGAGTTCCTGCGCGGTATCTCCATCCAGGAGGCCGAGCGCGTCGCGCGCGCCGCGCTCTCGCTCTCCACCGCCGACGAGGTCTCGGCGTTCCTCGCGCAGGAGCTGCGCGATCTCGCGAGAAACGGCGCCGGGGCGCGCGCATGAGCGAACGGCTCTCTTCCCGCCGTCCCCGGATCGTCCCAAAGCCCTGGGGCGAGGAGCGGATCTTCGCGGAAACCGGACGTTACGCCGGAAAGCTGATCCTGATCCGCGCGGGCGAATCGCTCTCGTACCAGTATCACAACGTCAAGGAAGAGACGATCCACGTGCTCGAAGGAACGCTCGGACTCGAGGTCGAGAGAGAGGGCGAAAGGGCGGACCTTCGGCTGGTCCCGGGAGAGAACTTTCACGTGACCCCGGGAACGCGCCACCGGATGTATGCCGAAGGCGCGGACTGCCTTCTGGTTGAGGTCTCGACGCCGGAGCTCGACGACGTCGTCAGACTCTCGGATCGCTACGGGCGGGAAGGCACGTCCAAGCCATGAAGAGCCTGCTCTTTGCCTCGCTTCTCGTCCTCGCCGGTCTAGCCGTTCTGGCGTCTCCTCGGGCGAACGCGCAGGAGCCCGCGCTGTCCGGCCTGACCGTCGAACCGACTCCGGCGTCGGCGACGTCACTCACGCCCTCGCCGGGCCCGGCCTCTTCGGTCCTGTCCGGAGGAAAGGTCGTGATACCGGGCGCCGGACGCTCCAGTTCCCTCGCGGACGCCGTGAAGTTGTCGAAGGAAAATCGCAAGGATCAGCCCCCGAAGAAGTCCCTCGGCACGATCACGAACGAGACTCTCCGGAAGGGCGCGACCCCGACACCCGCCGCAGGCAAGGGCACGTCGGGCAAGGGGGCGTCCGCCAAGACCGCGTCAGGCAAACCCGCGCGGGGCGCGGCGTCGCCGACTCCCACGCCGGGCGCTCCCGACGTCGCCCGTGACGACAAGGGCCGGAGCGAAGCCGACTGGAGGGCGCTCGTGGGCCATCAGAAGGCCCTCGTCACGGACGGGGAGGCCCGCGTGCGCGAGCTCGAAACCAGGACGAAGCAACTCGAGAACGACTTCTACGCGATGAGCGACGGCAACCGCCGGGATGCGGTCGTCAAGCCCGCCTGGGACCGCGCCCGCGAGGAGCTCACGAAGGCCCGCCAGGAACTCGAAGACGCGCGGAGGACCGTCGACGACCTTTCCGAGGACGCCCGCAAGTCGAACGCTCCGCCCGGTTGGCTGCGATAATCCGCCGGGACGCCCTGCTAAGCTCCCGCGGTGAGCGAGGTTCCGCTTCCCCGAAAGGCCCGGAGCGTTTTCGTGGAGACGTGGGGCTGCCAGATGAACGTGCTCGACGGGCGGCGATTCGTAGGACTCCTCGGGCGCGAAGGAATCGTCGAGGCCTCGACGCCAGAGGACGCCGACATCGTCCTACTCAACACCTGCTCGGTGCGCGACAAGGCCGAGCAAAAGGTCTACGACCGGATCGGCCGCCTCGCGAAGCTGAAGCGCGAACGCCCGGGAACGGTCATCGGGGTGTGTGGCTGCGTGGCGCAGCAGGAAGGGGAAGGCCTCCTCGAGCGCCTTCCGCACGTCGATTTCGTGCTCGGGACCGGGCGCATCGAGGCCCTTCCGTCGGTTCTGCGACGCGTCGATGAAGAGGGCGACAGACCCTGCGAGACCGGGTTCGACCCGGACGAGGTCGTCTACACGCCCGGCGCCGTCGCGCACGCGGTGCCGCACCGTGCTGCGATCACGGTGATCGAAGGGTGCAACAAGAACTGCACGTTCTGCGTCGTTCCCCGGACCCGGGGGCGCGAGCGCAACCGCCGCCTGCGCGACGTCGTGGACGAGGCGCGTTCCCTGGTGGAGGCCGGGGCCATCGAGATCGAGCTTCTCGGCCAGACCGTGAACGCGTTCCGCGATCCCGAGACGGGCGAGGATCTCGCGGACCTCCTGCGCGCGGTCGGTGCCCTCCCCGGAATCCGGCGCTTGCGCTTCGTGACCTCCCATCCCCGCAATTTCTCGGACCGGCTCATCGCCGCAATGGGCGAGACACCCGCGGTGGTTCCGGCTCTTCATCTGCCCGTGCAGTCGGGCTCCGACGCGGTCCTGCGGCGCATGAAACGCCAATACACGCGGGAGGAGTATCTCGACCTCGTCGCGCGGATTCGCGCCGCGGTCCCCGGCCTCGGGCTTTCGACGGACGTCATCGTGGGGTTCCCGGGGGAGACGGAGACCGACTTCGTCGAGACGCTCTCCCTCTTCGAAGAGGTGCGGTTCGCCGGCGTCTTTTCCTTCACGTACTCGCCGCGCCCGCAGACGGCCGCGCTCAGGTGGGAGCACGACGTCACGCCACAGGAGGCATCCGCGCGCCTCACGCGGCTCGAGGCGCTCCAGCAGGACGTCCAGAGGGGCCTGAACCGCGCCCTCGAGGGGCAAACGCTCGAGGTGCTCGTCGAGGGCCTCGACCGCAAGAGGCTGAGCAGCTCGGGCCGATCGCGCTGTGGCCGCGTCGTGAACATCGTAGGCGAGTCGGACCTCTCACCCGGCACACTCGTGGACGTGCGGATCGAGAGGGGATTTCCGAATTCTCTGCTCGGACGGAGACAGGAAAAGATCGAAGAGAAGATTTCTTCGAAGGCAATAAGAGTCAATGCCTCCAAAGCCAGGCAACAGTTCGTCTCGGCTTCCTAAACTCTTTCTAACTCATTCTAAGAAAACGAGTTATCTCCTATCAAAGCGTGTAGTAGAGGCCGCCCTGCTTGCATTCTAGTGGCGCTCTCCCTAGATTGAGTTCAGGAGAACCCCATTTGAGCGTCAGGATGGAGGTCACGGCCCTGATCGTGGACCCGATCGCGAACATGCCGGTCGTGATCCTGCGCGACGCGGACGAAAAGAATTTCCTGCCTATCTGGGTCGGCGTTTTCGAGGCGAATGCGATCGCCCTCCAGATGGAAGGCGTAACGACGCCCAGGCCGATGACGCACGACCTCCTGAAGAACCTCATCACACAGATCGAGGGCGACGTCTTGAGGGTCGTCATCAACAACCTCAAGGGAAACACGTTCTACGCCCAGATCCACCTCCGCGTCGCGAACCGGGATCTGTTCGTGGACAGCCGTCCCTCCGACGCGATCGCGCTGGCCCTCCGGCTCGCCGCTCCCGTATTCGTGGAAGAATCGGTCCTCGAAAAGAGCCGCAGCGGGGAAGACACCTCGGAGGCGCAGAACTCCGAGCGACTCCGTAAGTGGCTCGAGGAAGCCGATCCGGACACACTCGGCAATTACCGGATGTAGTTTTCGGACCACGGCATAGTGATTCTTCCTTGATGCGCCGGCGGACCCTCCGTATCATCCGCGACTCCAGCGCATGATCATCACCATTGCGAACCAGAAGGGCGGCGTGGGAAAGACCACGACGGCGATCAACCTCGCCGCTGCACTCGCCCAAAAGGGCCTCCGTACTCTGCTCGTCGACCTGGACCCGCAAGGGAATTCCACCATGTCCTTCCTCGACCGCAAGGATGTGGAGAAGTCGATGTACGACGTCCTGACGGATTCGAACGTCTCGGTATTCGACATCATCAAGCCCACGAAGATCCCGAAGCTCACCGTGGCTCCGGCCCGCATCTCGCTGGCGAAGGTCGAGTCCAAACTCCTCGGGGAGATCGACGGTCACTTCAGGTTGAAGGACAAGTTCCAGGTCGTTCGGGAGTCAGGGGAGTACGACGCCATTCTCATCGACACCCCGCCCACGCTCGGCATGATCACGGTGAATGCGCTCGTCGCGTCCACGCACATTCTGATTCCAATCCAGTCGTCCTACTTTGCATTGGAGGGCACGGACGATCTCCTCGAGACGATCGAGAAGATCAAGAGCCGTCCGAACCCGAATCTCCAGATCCTCGGCGTCGTCATCACGCTCCACGACAAGCGCACGACGCTCGGGAAAGACATCCAGGGCCAGATCGACCAGGTCTTCAAAGAGAAGCTCTTCAAGACAACGATTTCGAAATCCATACGCCTCGAGGAATCGCCCGCGTATCGAGAATCCATCTTCACCTTCGCTCCGCGTTCGTCAGGCGCGCTCGAGTACTACAGCCTGACGGAGGAGATTCTTTCCCGTGTCTAAGCGCCGCGGCCTCCCCGAATCCTCGCGCATGCGCCACGACTCTCACTTCGTCGACCAGCTCGTCCGCGCGGATGAACTTCCGATCGGGCGCCGCATCGCCATTCACCTCATCGAGGCGAATCCGAATCAGCCCCGAAGCGCGATGGGAGATCTCTCCGAGCTCACGAAGTCCATCGTCGATAAAGGCGTCCTCGAACCCATCCTGGTCCGGCCCCGCGGCGACGGTCGCTTCACGATCATCTCCGGGGAGCGCCGATTCCGCGCTTCGCTGGACGCGGGCCTCGCGGAGATTCCGTGCATCGAGATGGACGTGCCGGACAACGAGCTCCTCGAGATTGCGCTCGTCGAAAACCTGCAGCGCAAGGACCTCAGCCCGTTCGAAGAAGCCGAAGGCTATCGGGCGCTCCAGGAACGCCACGGATACACGCACGAACAGATTGCGGATGCCGTGGGGAAGTCGCGCGTCACGATCACGGAGGCGCTCTCGATTGCGCGTCTTCCGGACCGCGTGCAGGCAGAATGTCGGCGCGCCGACATCGGCTCACGATCCTTCCTCCTGGAACTCGGCCGCCTGAAGGATGAGGACCTCATGCTCGCCGCCGTCGCTGCGATGGCGAGTGGCGACGGCGTGAGCCGCGACGTTCTCCGCGAGGCCAAGAAGGACACGCGGCGAGGAACGGGTTCCAAGCTCGGAGGACTCAAGAAGGCATATACGCTCGATTTCACGCCGGCAGACCGCAACTACAAAGTCAGCCTCGTTCTCAAGGGTCGGCTCCACAAGAAGGACGAGATTTTCGAAGCGATAAGGGACGTCGCGCGCCGAATCGGGGCGGGGGACATCGACCTCGAAACGCAGGGCCGGTTCGTGAAGACCAAGGCGAAGAAGAAGACTTCCTAATCCTTCTTCCTTTCTAAGAAAGTCCCTCCGGGCCCGCCGTTGCGGTCTGCCTAATGATTTTAGGCTCCCGGCACCTAATATTTAACATAATAAATATTATCGGACCCTGCGTTCTGGCCTCGGAATGAGGCCTGTTCGGCTTACGATCTGCTGTGCTCTCTCGATTGAACCGGTATGTCTTCCTGGAAGTAGCAGGGCCGACGCTCGTGGGGTTTCTCGCCTACACCGGGTTCATGGCCGTGCGCGGGCTCGTCCAGTTTTCCGAGCTCCTCGTCCAGAGCGAACACCCACTCGCCGAAGCCGGTGTCGTCGTCGCGCTATCGCTTCCGCACATCGTGGTCCTTACGCTGCCGGTTGCGTTCCTTCTCGGGCTCCTCATCGGGATCGGCCGCCTCTCGGCCGACTCGGAGCTCACCGCCCTTCGAGCTTCGGGTGTGGATCTCCTGGTGCTCTATCGCCCGATCGGAGCTCTCGCCGCCGCCACCGCCGGTGTGACGCTCGTCCTGATGCTCGCCGTCGTCCCCCGCACGAATCATCTCTTGTATGCCATGAAGCTCCGCCTCTCGAGCTTTGCCTTCGCCCAGAGAATCCAGCCCGGCGTCTTCAGCCCGGAGATCGCCGGCCTCCGCGTCTACGCCGAAGGGGCGTCCGCCGACCGGCGGGAGCTCACCGGACTGATCATCTCGGACCGGTCCAATCCCGAAGGCGCCCAGTTGACGCTCGCGCGGCGCGGCTGGCTCGAGCTCGAGGAGGACCAGGGCCGCTTGTGGCTCCGGGTCGAGGACGCCGAGAGGCACCATCTCGCCGAGGACGGGCGGCGGTACGACGTCACTTCGTTCTCACGGCAGCGCATGGTTCTGCAGGACAACGGGCCGACGCTGGGTGTCTCCGAGAAGCAGATCCGCGAACAGACCCTCCGCGAACTGCTGGATCGAGCCGCTGCCCGGACGCGCCGCCCCGAGGAGCGGAGACTCGCCCTGACTGAGGTCCACAAGAAGTTCGCTCTACCGGCCGCCTGCCTCGTCTTCGGTCTGATCGGACTCCCCCTCGGAATCGTCAACCGGCGCGGGGGCCGCGCGGCCGGGTTTGCGGTATCCATCGCGATCGTCCTCCTCTACTACGCTCTCCTCGCCACCGGCGAGGCCCGCGCCATCGAGGGCCGCATGTCGCCCGGTCTCGCCATGTGGCTGCCGAACCTCCTCTTGCTCGCCTTCGGCGCTTACGCCCTGACTCGCGTGCGGCGCGACAAGAGCATCTTCGCGCTCCCGTTCAAATCGGCGCCCCGGGCCGTCCCTTCCGAGGTCAGCGGGTCCCGCCCGAACGCCGCCGCCGCTCCCACCGAACGCCCGGTCGCCACAGCCGGCCGCCGCACTTCCCTGCCGGGCCTCCTCCTCATCGACCGTTACATCGCGAGACGATTCCTCGGTGTCTTCGCCCTCGTCGTGGCCTCGATCGCAACGCTCTACGTGCTGATCGACTACCTGGAAATCTCGGATGACATCGCGCGGCATCGGCCCCCGACGTCCCTCATCCTGCGATACGTCCAGGCCTCGCTTTCGCCCATCATTCTGACGATCGTGCCGTTCGCTTTCCTCGTCGCGGCCCTCGTCACCATCGCGAGCCTCGTGCGCTCGACCGAGACGACTGCCCTGCTCGCGCACGGCATTTCGCTCTACCGGACGACGGCCCCGATCCTCGTCCTCGCCGTGATGGCCGGAGGTCTCCTCTTCGTCTTCGCCGAGCGCATCGTCCCGACGGCCGCCTCCGAAGCCGATCGACTCCGGTTCCTGCTGAAGGGCCAGACGCCGCCGGTCAGCAACGTCGGCGGCGCCTGGTTCCGCGGCGACGCAGGACGTTTCTATGCCGCGGACGCCTACGACCCCGCCTCCCGCATCGCCACCGGCGTGTCGGTCCTGCAGATCGATCCGTCGACCTGGAGGCTCGTCTCCCGTCACGACGCGGCTCGAGCACGCCTCGCCCCCGGGAAAGGCCTCTTCGCGGAGGACGGCTGGATCCGTACGTTCACGCAGGGCCATGCCCTCGCCATCCGGCGCGACGGCCCGTTCTTCATCGAAGCTCCCGAAGCCGCGGCCGGTTTCGCCTCTGGCCAGGCCGACCCGCGCCAGATGACCTACCGCGAGTTGGCGCGCTTCATCGAGGTGCGGCGCCGGGCGGGCGCCGACACGGCAATGCTCGCGACCGGGCTGCACCAGAAAACGGCGGTGGCGGCTTCCGCTCTTCTTCTGACGCTCGTCGGACTCCCCTTTGCATTCGCATATGGAAAGCGCGGCGCCGTCGCGGGCATCGGCATCGCGCTGTTCCTCGGCCTGACCTACCTGTTCCTCTCCGCGCTCCTCGTCTCGTTCGGAGAGCAGGGAGCCATTCCTCCCCTCATCGCCGCCTGGGCGCCGAACGTGTTCTTCGGTCTCGGGGCGACGTGGGGTCTTTTGGGCGTGAGGACGTAAGAGGGGATTTAGGTTCCCTCTTCCCAACCAGCCAGGTACTTCTCCTGCACCGGCGTGAGGACGTCGATCAGGACGCCCATCGACGCGAGTTTGAGGCGCGCGATCTCGGCGTCGATCGCGACCGGAATCGAGTGAACCTTGTTCCCCAGCGTCTTGTGGTTCTTGACCATGAACTCGGCACCGAGGGCCTGGTTCGCGAAGGACATGTCCATGACCGAGGCCGGGTGGCCTTCGGCGGCCGCGAGGTTGATGAGACGGCCCTCTCCGAGCAGGAAGATCGTCCGGCCGTCCTTGAGGCGGAACTCCTCGACGAACTCGCGGATCATCCGGCGCGTCGACGAGCGCTTCTCGAGCGACGGGATGTCGATCTCGACGTTGAAGTGGCCCGAATTCGAAATGACGGCGCCGGACTTCATCACGGCGAAGTGCTCGTCGGCGAGGACGCTCTTGTTGCCGGTCACGGTGACGAAGATGTCGCCGATCTTCGCGGCCTCGGACATCGGCATCACGCGGAAGCCGTCCATCGCGGCCTCGATGCCGCGAACCGGGTTGATCTCGGTGACGATCACGTTCGCGCCGAGCCCCTTGGCCCGCATCGCGACGCCCTTGCCGCACCAGCCGTAGCCGGCGACGACGACGTTCAGGCCGGCGATGAGGAGGTTCGTCGCGCGGATGATGCCGTCGATCGTGGACTGGCCCGTGCCGTAGCGATTGTCGAAGAAGTGCTTCGTCTCGGCGTCGTTCACGGCGAGGACCGGGAACTTCAGGACGCCTTCCTTCTCCATGGCTTTCAGGCGGTTGACGCCCGTCGTCGTCTCCTCCGTCCCGCCGACGATCCCGTCGAGGAGGGACTTCTTCTCGGAGGCCGAGAGCCCCTTCGCCCATGCCGCCAGAGAGGGCTCGAGCTGCCCTTCCTTGCCGAGCGCGATGAAGAGGAGCGACGAAACGAGGTCGGCTCCGTCGTCCATCGTCATATTCGGCTTGTGGGCCAGTGCGGCCTGAATGTGGGAGTAGTACGTCTTGTTGTCTTCGCCCTTGATCGCGTACGTCGAAATGCCGAACTCGGCCACGAGCGCCGCCGCGACGTCGTCCTGCGTCGACAGCGGGTTGGAGGCGCAGAGCACCAGGTCGGCGCCACCGGCTTTCAGTGCACGGGCGAGGTTGCCCGTCTCGCTCGTCACGTGGAGGCAGGCCGAGAGACGGAGGCCCTGGAGCGGCTTCTCCTTCTCGAAGCGCTCGCGGATGCGGGCGAGGACGGGCATCGAGCGGTCCGCCCACTCCATGCGCAGGCGGCCCTTCGCGGCGAGCGCGAGGTCCTTGACGTCGTGGGCAGGGAGGGTGGCGGTCGTCATCAAATCTCCTTTTGGCCGTGCGCGGACTCCCGGACGGCGTCGACGATGTACGTGGCGAGAGCGACCTCCCCGGATTCCGAGGGGACGCGGTAGGGAGAAAGAGAGGCAAAACGCGCGTCGGCGAATCCCCCGCGCCTCAGGGCGGCGCGAACGGTCTCGCGCGGGAGCCCGAGGTGGTGCGAACCCGTGGCGGCCCTGAGCGCGCGGACGCCATGCGGTTCCAGCTCGACGAGGACGACGCGGCCGCCCGCTTTCACGACGCGTCCGAACTCGCCGAGGGCGTCCGCCGGACGAACGAGATGCCGGAGGAGGTGAAACGCAAAGACGGCGTCGAGCGCACCGTCTTCGAAGGGCAGTTTCTCGGCGCTCGCGCGCCGCACGGTCACGTTCGCCGCGCACGCGCGCCGCAGCTTCTCCCGCGCGAGGCGCACCATCCGGTCGCTCGCGTCGACGGCTTCGACGGTCCCCGCGACGCCGGCCAGCGCCAGCGTGAGGAGTCCGGTGCCGCATCCGATGTCCGCCACGCGGAGGCCCCGCGGCAGGAGCCGGAGAAGCGCGGCCTCGCGGACACCCGCCGAGTAGAACGGGCCCTGAAAGCGGTCCCACTCCCCCGCCACCGCGTCGAAGCTGCCCTCCGGCAGCGCGGCGACGCGCTCTTCGAGCACGTCCTTCAGCCGCTCGTCGTCGGCTGGAAACGCCGCGTCGGTGACGGCGGGGGCGACGGAGGTCCAGAGCTTCAGGCCGTCTCCGGTCGTTGCGTATCGTTCGGTCCCGTTCGCACGGCGCGTCTCGACGAGGCCCGCATGGCGCAGGACGGCGAGGTGGTTCGAGACCCGTGACTGCCCGGCGCCGAGAATCCGCTGGATCTCCCGCACCTGCAGCTCCTCGCGGGCGAGAAGACGGACCGCCCGCAGCCGGAGCGGGTCGGCGAGAGCGGACAGGGCGGGGGCGGCGTCCAACACCCCCGACCATATCACATGATCATGCTTGGATGATACTGAGTCAGGCGACTCAGGCGGTCACCGGCACCGTCGCCCGGAAGGCCGCCGCAAGGGCCGGAGCCTTGTCGGTGTGCTCCCACGTGAACTCGGGAAGGTTGCGGCCGAAGTGTCCGTAGGCCGCCGTCTTGCGGAAGATGGGCCGCCTCAGGTTGAGACACTCGATGATCCCCTTCGGCGTGAGCGGGAAGTGCTCGCGGACGAGCTTCGAAAGCGTCTCCGGGTCGACCTTCGACGTGCCGAACGCGTCCACGTAGACGGACACGGGGTCCGCGACGCCGATCGCGTAGGCGAGCTGGACCTCGACCTTGTCGGCGAGGCCGGCGGCCACGATGTTCTTCGCGATGTAACGCGCCATGTACGACGCCGACCGGTCCACTTTTGTCGCGTCCTTGCCCGAGAAGGCGCCGCCGCCGTGCCGTCCGTAACCGCCGTACGTATCGACGATGATCTTCCGGCCCGTGAGGCCCGTGTCGCCCTGGGGGCCGCCCGTAACGAAACGGCCGGTGGGGTTGATGTGGAACTTCGTCTTGTCGTCGAGGAGGGCCCCGGGCACGACGGGCCGGATGATCTCCTCGCGAATCGCCTCGCGCAGTTCGGGCGTCGGGACCGACTCCGCGTGCTGCGTCGAAATCACGACGGCCTCCACGCGCACCGGCCGGTCGCCCTCGTACTCGACCGTGACCTGGCTCTTGCCATCGGGGCGCAGCCACTCGAGAGTCTTCGCCTTTCGGGCCTCGGCGAGGCGCATCGTCAGCTTGTGCGCGAGCATGATCGGGAGCGGCATGAGCTCTTCGGTCTCGCGCACGGCGAGCCCGAACATGAGGCCCTGGTCGCCCGCCCCGCCCGTATCGACGCCCATGGCGATGTCCGGCGACTGTTTGTCGATCGTCGAAAGGACGGCGCACGTCTCGAAGTCGAATCCGTACTTTGCGCGTGTATACCCGACGTCCTTGATCGTCTCCCGCACGATGCCAGGGATGTCCACATACGTCTTCGTGGTGATCTCGCCCGCGATGAGCGCGAGCCCCGTCGTGACCAGCGTCTCACACGCGACGCGCCCCATCGGATCGTCTTTCAGAATCGCGTCGAGGATGGCGTCCGAGATCTGGTCGGCGATCTTGTCCGGATGACCCTCGGTCACGGATTCCGACGTGAAGAGACTGTGGTTCTTGCCCATGTTTCTACGCTCCAAAGCCGCGATGCGGCGAAGCGCGGAGTTTAGCAGGGCGCTCCGGGCATCGCGGGGCGGAAAATGAGGAAACGGGTCGTGCCGTAGCGGCGGCGGTCGGCGGGCTCGAGACCCATCGGGCGATAGACCTCGTCGTCGCCCCGCTCGTGGAACAACCAGCCCCCTGTTCGCGCGAGGGAAAGAAGAAGTTGAAGATCGGATTCGGATTTTGCTTCGAAAGGGGGATCGTGAAAAACCACGTCGAACGAGCCGCGCGGCGAGGGCCTCCCCTCTTCACCTTTCGAAGAAAAACGGGCTACAGACATCTCTTCTATGCGAGCGCTCTCCCCCGCGCCGAGGCGTTCCACGTTCCCCCTAAGAACCTTCGCGACGCCACGGTTCGATTCGACGAACGTCGCGTGCGCCGCGCCGCGCGAGAGCGCTTCGAGCCCGTAGGCACCCGACCCCGCGCACGCATCAAGCACGTTCGCGCCCTCGATCGCCGCTCCGAGAATGTCGAACGCGGCCTTGCGCGCGAGCTCGGTCGTCGGGCGGATGCCCTCGGGTATGTCGAGCCTCCGTCCGCGCCACGCGCCGCCTGTGAGGCGCACCACGTTCAGCGCCTCTTCGCCGGCGAGGCTTGCGGCGGCCGCGACCCGGCCACGGAGGGATCCTCGAAGAGGCGCGGCAGATCGCCGCGGTACACGAAGATCCTCATCTTGTAGCCTCCCTGCTCCTCTCCCGCGGCGAGTTCTTCAAGCTCGAAGTCGTGATCGAGGGTGTCGTCGTGGACGACGCGATACCAGACCCCGTCGGACCGCCGGCGGAGGAAGGCGCCGGGCCTGAGACCTGCCGTGTCCCACTTCGTCTCGGCCAGATCCTGCTTCTCGAAGCGGCCTCGAAGGTCCTCCAGCGCCCCCCGCGCCCTTCCTACGGCCAGCGGAAGCGAGGCGAGATCGTCGTACGTATACAGGCGGGATCCCCCTCCCGGATCGACGATCTCGAGCGTGATCCGCCGGCCGTCGGCGTCGCCGAGGACCGATCGGCCCGGGTCGTCGACGTCCTTCGCCCGCACCGCGAGCGCCTCGAGGCAGACCCCGCGCACGACCGCCACCTCCTCGGGCGCCAGCGCTTTCCGATCGACGATCCGCTCGCTCCGGAACCCGCGGACGCGGACGAGGGAGCCGTCGTCGAAGAGGGCTACGCGCTCCATGCCGAGCCCCTGCCGCGACTCGAGAGCGGCGATGAGGTGCGGGTCCCGCTTCTCGGGCGTCGGCGCCTGCAGCGGCGTGGACGTCGGTACCGGCGTCGGGACGGGCGTCGCGGCGAGAAGGATCCAAAGGAGAACGCCTCCCGTCATCGAGGTTCCACTCCTGCGGCACGCCTCAGGGCCTTCGGAAAGTTCAATCGCGACGCGACAGCAGCGCGCTCGGGCGGCGCCAGCGGCTCGAGCAGCCGCCGCCAGATTTCTTCTGGTTTCGGACGCGCCTCCAACCCTCGTGGCTCGTCGAGCAATGCCAACGCAGCACCTTCGGTCCGAATTCTCTTAGAAGGTAATACGGGACCCGTCCAGCCGGGAAGGACGTCGCCAAACAATGAGAGGTCGCTCGCGAGCCGGACCGCCCGCTCCCATTCACTTTCTAAGAAGATCTCTTCTATTCCCCTCCTCATCCGGTCGCCCGAAAGCGCCTGAAACGCCTGCGCCTCCCGCGCCTTCTTCAGCGCCCCGAGGAATTCCCGATCCCACGCGAACCCCAGCCGCGCGGCGTACTTCACCGCGCGGTATGCGCGCGTCGGGTCGTCGACGAGGGAGCGCGGATGGAGGAGGCGAATCTTCTTCGCCTCGAGATCCGCGCGGCCGTCGAAGGGATCGAGCACGCGCCCGACGAGGCCGCGACGTCCGATCCGCCGCGCCATCGCATGGATCGTGAAGTCCCGGCGGCCGAGATCGTCGTCGATCGTGGTCGTGCCGGTCACGACCGGCAGGCTGGCCGGCGCCGGATATTCCTCGCGGCGGGTCGCCGCGACATCCACGCGAACGCCGCCCGGCGCCCGGAGCGTCGCGGTCCCGAAACGAACGTGCGTCTTTTCGAGCGTCCAGCCGGGCAGGGCGCCGAGGCGTGCCGCGAGCTCCAGGGCGTTCGCCGCGGCCGCCTCCACGGCCAGATCCACGTCGCGAAGCGGCCGCCCGAGGAGCAGGTCGCGCAGGGCCCCTCCCACGAGCCACAGGCCCACCTCGCGCCGGTCGGCGACCTCGCCCGCGCGCGCGAGCTGGACTCCGACTTCTTCGGCATTGAACCGGGGCGCGGACGCGCCGCCTTCGCTCATGGAGACGCCGGGTAGTTGTACCGGACGGACTTGGGCCCGAGCAATTTCTCGAGATCCGCCGTGAAATCGGGCGTCGGCCGGACCCACAAGCGCGGGTCAATCTTCTGGCGTGCCTCGAATTGGCCGGAGCGCCTCATCTCGAGAAAGACGGGCATCGAGCCGGGGTACCTTCGCAGAATCTGCCCCATCGCCGATTCATCAAAAGTGTCGAAGTTCGGGGGTGAGATCACCACCTCCCGCGCGGACTGCTCGCGCATGCCCTCGAGAGGCTGGATTTCGCGGGCGATGAGCTCGATTGGAATGCCGGCGGTCTCGCCTTCGGAGGCGTCGTGCGTCCCGCCGCCCGGCGCCATCGAGAGGCGCACGGTCCCCGTGACGAGGACGGCCCTCCCCGGCGCAAACCACGAGCCCACGCGCTCGAGAAGGCTCGCGAAGACCGTGACGGGCACGGAGCCGGTCAGGTCCTCGACGACGGCCTTCGCCATCATCTTTCCTTCGTTCTGCCCCTTCTTGATCTGATTCTTCTTGATCGCGCCGACGAGGCCCACGAGTTTCACCGGTGCGTCGAGACGATCGCGCAGCGTCTCACACGTCACGTCGCCGAACATCCGGATCTCGTCCTCGAAACGCGCGAGCGGGTGGCCCGTGATGTAGAAGCCGAGCGTCTCCTTCTCGTAGCGGATCTTTTCGTCGACGCTCCACTCCGGCACGTCGGGGAACTGGTCCTCGATCTGCGTCTCTTCGGGGGCGTCGAAGAGGAGGCTCTGGCCCGACGCCGCGGCCTCGCGGGCCGCCGCCGCGACGTCGACCGCATGATCGAGCCCGCCGAGGAACGCCGCGCGGCTCTTCCCCAGCGAGTCGAAGCAGCCGGACTTGATGAGAGCCTCGATGACCCTCTTGTTGTTCAGACGGAGATCGACGCGCGAGCAGAAGTCCGTGAGGGACTTGAACGGTCCGTCGCCGGCGCGCGCTGCGAGAACGGACGCGACGGCGCCTTCCCCGACCCCCTTCACGGCGCCCAGCCCGAAGCGGATGGCCGGCCCGTCCGGCGCGAACGAGAGATCCGAGGCGTTCACGTCTGGCGGCAGCACGGAGATCTTCATCTCCCGGCACGTGTTCACGTACTTCACGACGTCGTCCGAGCTCCCCGAGCACGCCGTCAGAGTGGCCGCGAGGAACTCCACGGGGTAATGCACCTTCATCCACGCGGTGCGATACGCGAGGAGCGCGTAGACGACCGAGTGAGACTTGTTGAAGCCGTACCGGCCGAACGGCAGGATGAGGGCCCACAGCTCCTCGGCCTTCTTCTTCGAGGTCCCGTTCGCGACGGCCTTCTTGATGAACTTGTCGCCCTCGGCCTTGAGCAGCGCCTCGTCCTTCTTGCCGATCGCCTTCCGGAGCTTGTCCGCTTCGCCCGGCGTGTAGCCCGCCACGGCCCGCGCCGCGAGCATGACCTGCTCCTGATAGACGAGGACGCCGTGCGTCTCCCGGAGAATCGGCTCGAGCTGGGGCAGCAGGTACTCGAACTTCGTTCCCCGGCGCCGCTGGATGTACACCTCGACGGTCCCGGCGTCCAGAGCGCCCGGCCGATACAGCGCATTGAGCGCCGCGAGGTCGTCGAAGACCTCGGGCTTCACGCGGCGGAGGAGGTCGCGCATCCCGGATGACTCGAACTGGAAGACCCCGTCCGTCCGCCCGTCCGCAAAGAGCCTGTAGACCTCGGGGTCGTCGAGCGGAATCGCGTCCACGTCCGGGCGCTTTCCGTCCTTCTTCTCCGCGAAACGCAGCGCGTCGTCGAGGATCGTCAGCGTGATGAGCCCGAGGAAGTCCATCTTCAGGAGGCCCATGCGGTCGACCGACTTCATCTCGAACTGCGTCGTAATTTCGTCGTTGCTGTTGCGGTAGAGCGGCAGGTACTCGACCAGCGGCCTGGGCGCAATGAGGACGCCGGCTGCGTGCACGCCCGCGTGTCGCGTGACTCCTTCGAGGCGCTCGCCCAGGTCGAAGAGGCGACGGTAGGTCTCGTTGTCCCGGAGCGCGTCCGCCAGCTCTTTCACGTCCCGCCGCGCCTCGGCGAGCATCGTCGGCTTTCCGGGATTCGCGGGGATGAGCGAGCAGAGGCGGTTCACCTCGGCCAGCGGCACGTCGAGGACGCGGCCCACGTCGCGGATGACGGCCCGCGCCTTCATGGAGTTGAACGTGATGATCTGGCCGACGTTCTCGCGCCCGTATTTCGTGCGCACGTACTCGATGACTTCGCCGCGGCGGCGCTCGCACAGGTCGACGTCGATGTCGGGCATCGAGCTGCGGTCCGGGTTCAGGAAGCGCTCGAAGAGCAGGTCGTACTTGAGCGGGTCGACGTCCGTGATCGCAAGCGAGTACGCGACCAGCGAGCCGGCCGCGCTCCCCCGCCCCGGACCCACGGGAATCTTCTGGTCCTTCGCGTACTTGATGAAGTCCCACACGATGAGGAAATAGCTCGAGAGGCCCATCTTCCGGATGACGGACAGCTCCCAGGTGAGGCGTTCGTCGTATACGACCCGCGCCTTCTTCGCCGTGCCATTCTCGAACGCCGCGCGCTGCGGCTCGAGGCGGCGCTCGAGGCCCTCCTTCGCGAGGTCTTCGAGATACGCCTCGGGGGTCTGCTCCCCTCCCGGAACGGGAAACGTGGGGATCTTGAGGCCCGTATCCACGATGACGCTCGGCGTGACGCGCTCGGCGATCGCGGCCGTGTTCTTCACCGCCTCGAGCGTGTATGGGCGGAACACGTCGCTCATTTCCTCGGCGCTCTTCACGTAGAACTCCGAGTTGTAGAACTTCATCCGTCTCGTGTCGTTCAGTGTCTTCCCCATCCCGATGCAGAGGAGAACGTCCTGCGCCGCGGCGTCGTCTCGGGTCAGGTAGTGCGCATCGTTCGTCGCGACCGGTGGAATGCCGGTTTCCGAGGAAAGCCGCAGGAGGTCCGGCAGGATCTGCCTCTGCTCGGGAAGACCGTGATCCATGATCTCGATGAAGTAGCGGTCCTTCCCGAAGAGGTCGCGGTACTTCAGGGCCGTCTTCTTCGCTCCTTCGTAGTCTCCGATCCGGAGCCGCTTCGAGACCTCCGAGCTCAGACACCCGGACAGCGCGATGATTCCTTCGTGGTATTTCTCGAGGAGCTCCCAATCCATCCGCGGCTTGTAGTAGAAGCCGGACAGGAACGCCTCCGACACGAGCCGTGCGAGATTCCGGTAGCCGTCGGGAGTCTCGACGAGCAGCGTCAGGTGATAGTTGCTCCCTTCGCCGTCGAGCGTCTTCACGTTCTCGCGGTCGAAGCGCGAGCCGGGCGCGACGTACGCCTCGACACCGAGGATGGGCTTGATGCCCGCCTCGAGCGCGGACGTCTGGAGCTCGTACGCCCCGAACATGTTTCCGTGGTCTGTCACCGCGACGGCGTCCATGCCCGACGACTTGACCTGCTTGATCAGGTCCTTGAGCCGGTTCGCGCCGTCGAGGAGGGAATACTGGGTGTGGAGGTGGAGGTGAACGAAGTCGCCGGACATCCCGGGCGGGATTGTAGGCTCGCGATCAGTCGAGCGTGAACCGCGGTCCCGACGCGGGCGGGCGCGAGGCGTGCTGCTCTTTCGTCCAGGTGAACTGCTTCAGGAACCGCGCGTATTCCTCGAGTGAGATCGGACCGGGGCGGTTGCGCTCGAGGGCTTCCGCCAACTCGGGAGACGCCCAAGGAAGACCGTCGAGGTCGATAGGCTCAGAGCGGGGTCTTGAGCCGGTCGTAGAGCTCGGCGAGTCCGGCTTTTTCGAAGTATCCACGCACCTCATTATGATCGATTCCGGGGAGTCCGAGAAGGTGCTGGAGGTCGGGTCCGTCGCGGATCACGCGGGCCGCCCGGCTCTGAATCGCCCTGAGCTTCATCGCGATGAGGTGCTCGGGCTTCGGTACCAGAATTGGTTTGGCGTCAGGGCCGGAGCGTGAAGTCGCCGCTTCGAAGAGTTGACGACTCGTCTCTCCCTTGACCCAGAGCAGGTCGAGGCGTCCCAGGGCGGGATCGGGATGCTGAAGATTCGTGAAGCCTTCCGCGTCGTTGCACACCTCGAAGCCCTCGGCGACGATCCGGGGCACGAGGGCGTCCCGCGGCCCCTCGTCCACGACGAGGTCGAGGTCGAGCGTCGTTCGGGCCGATCCCCACGCGGCGACGGCAAAGCCGCCCGCGAGCATCCAGCGCGCGCCCGTTGCCTCGAAGTGAGGTCGGAGAACCGCGAGGAGCCGCGCCGCATCCATGGGCAGATGATGTCACTTCATCCGCACCGGCCGCTTCTATACTGCGCGCAGCTTTCATGATCCGCGCTGCATGCTCGCGCCTCTGCGTTCGGCCTCGCGCAGCCCACGGTCTTCGACCGGGCGGGAAACCAAGTCCGTACCGTGAGAGTAGTCCCCGTGCCTCCTCCGCCCGCGGACGGGCGAGGAGGGCCTTGTGACACGAAGATGGGGAGGGGCGTCACTCGTCGCACTGGCAATCGTCGCCGCCGTCGGCGGCTTCCTCGCCGTCCGGAAGCCGGGACGGAACGTGGAGAGGCCGACCGATGAAGGGCACGCCCATGCCGTTCGCCCGGTCCCGACTCCCCCCAGTCCCGAGGAGCTCCTGTCGCGCCTCGTCGATGCGGGGTCGACGGCGGCCGTCCCCAAGATCCGGCTTTCAGGCGTCCTGGAGGGGCCCGACTTCCCCCAGCCTTACCACCGGATCGAGGAGACGGCGGCCTGGCCCGACCGGTGGGAGCGGCGCGTGATCCTGTCCGGGGAGGTCGCGTGGGTGAGGTTGGAGAGCGGCCGGATCTCGCGGAGCTCCCAGTCGGGGGTGCCCGGGCTCGATCTCTCGGTGGAAGAGGCCTGGATGAGGCTGAGGGCGGTCTTCTCCCTTCGTCACCTCTCCGAGGTGGCCCCCCGCGGGGGGACCGGCGTCCCTTACGACCTGCTGGGAGAGCCGACCTGGGCGCACCCGGTCTCGGACGGCGGCGGGACTTTCCGGCTTCTGGTGGGGGGGCTCGCCGGCGGGATGCGAGGGATCGAGTCCGGGAAGATCTTCGTCCTCTTCTCGGCCCACTTCCGGACGGGACACTGGATGTACCCGGCGCTTCAATCTCTCGTCGAGGAAGGGCGAATCAAGGAGATTGTCCGGGTCGTCAGCACGGAAAGCGTCGCGGGCGGCTAGCGTCGCCGGCCTTGCATTTGGGAAGGGAACGGTGACAAAATCCGTGCGCTTTCGAGTCAAAAGGGGGCGCCCCCTCCTGAATGGACGAAGAGGAGACCAAGATGACGGTTAAACGAGTGATGCTGTCCAAGGTACTTCCGGTGCTCGTTCTCGGCCTGGTGACTGGCGCCGTCGTCGCGAACTTCACGAACGGCGGATTCGAGACCGGGACGTTCAGCGGCTGGACGAAGTCGGCGTTCCTGAACCACGGGTTGAGCGGCACGGAACCGTTCAACGGGACGAACATCGTCCGCGACCCGGGCGGGAGCGACCAGTCCATCATCGTCGGCTCCGCGGGAGGCGGCCCCGAGTCGGTGCCGGACGCCCAGACGGCCAACAACCTGAAGGTCCCCAAGTTCGGCGATTACTGCGCCCGCGTCAACGGGCTTACCACGGGCTACATCTCGAACTCGCTCATTCAGCAGTCGGTGATGGGAGCCGGGGACGTCGGCACGGACGGCAAGGTCCACGTCCGGGCCACCATCGCGCCCGTACTCGAGAATCCGAGCCATCCTGCGTACCAGCAGCCCTACTTCTACCTCGGGATCAAGAACGTGACGAGGGGGAATGCGCTCCTCTACCAGACCCTCAACTTCTCGGCGCAGGCCGGCGTCCCCTGGCAGAACAACGGGAGCATCCAGTACACCGGCTGGCAGGTGATCGACATCGCGCCGGGAGCGGGGCAGCTCGCCGTCGGCGACAACATCGAGCTCGAGGTGATCGGTGCTGACTGCGGCCAGGGCGGCCACTGGGGCTACGTCTACCTCGACTCGGCGACGACGGGCGGCCTCCCGGGGCTCTCCGTCTCGAAGACCGTGGACAAGACGCTGACGATCCCAGGCGACACGCTGATCTACACCTTCACCTACAGTAACGGCGGGACCGCGCCCGCGACCAACGTGATCGTCAAGGAGACGGTCCCGGCCCAGACCACCTTCTCGGCGGTCTCGGACACGACCAACTGCTCGCAGGCGGCGGGCGTCGTCACGTGCAACTACGCGAGCGTGGCCGCCGGGGCCAGCGGGACCTTCACGGTCACCGTCACGGTCAACGCGGGGGCCACCGGGTCGATCACCAACGGGACCTATACGATCGAGGGGACGGGCATCTCGCCGACCATCGGCCCCACGGTCATCACGCCGATTGCCGGCGCGGCGACTGACGTCGGCATCGTCAAGGTCGCCGCTCCGACCCAAGTTCCGGTCGGCCAGAACGTCACCTTCACGCTCACGGTCACCAACTACGGCCCGGCGACGGCGAAAGGGGTGGTGGTGACCGACACCCTCCCCGTGGGGCTCACTCTTGTCTCCGCGACGCCGAGCGTCGGTGTCTGCACCGGGGTCGGAACGGTGACGTGCCAGCTCAACGACATCGCTCTCTCCGGCTCGGCGACGGTCACGATCGTGGCGACAGCGACCGCGAATGCCAACGTCACCAACCTCGCCTCGGTCTCCGGGAACTTCAGCGACCCGGTGACGACCAACAACCAGTCGTCGGCCCAGGTGACGGTCGGCACGCTCGGCGTGACCGACGTCCCGGCGCTGTCGGGGCTGGGGCTGGCCGCTCTGGCCCTCGCGCTCGCGGCGACGGGCGCCATCTTCGTCCGGCGATTGATCGGCTGACGCTCCCTGTTCCTGGCGGCTTCTCGAGGCCCGGGGTTTTTCCCCGGGCCTTTTCCATACGGGAGGACAGGGCGAAAGCGGGTTGACCCGATGCGCTTCCTGCCTCTCGTCCTCAGGAACCTCCTCCGCAAGGAGACGCGGACGCTCCTGACGGTCGGGCCGGTCCTGTTCCCCGTGTTCCTCGTCGCGATCATGGACGGCCTGCGCGCAACCTGACTGCTCAGGTCCAGCGGCGCGTGCGCGCCTTGAAGGCCCGGTACTCCCCGCCGAACTTCCGCTCGAGGTAGGCCTCCTCGTGGTCTATCACGAGGCGGCGGAGCGCGAACCACACGGGCGGAAGCGCCGCGAGGACCCACGGCGTGTTCGCGATGAGCGCGATCCCCGCCACCCCGGCCGAGAGGCCGACGTACATCGGGTTGCGGGAGACGCGGTAGGGCCCCCACGTCACGAGGCCGCTCACGGGGTGGTTCGGGTGTGGCGTCGTCCGCGCCCTCAGGAACGTCGCGAACGCCCACCCCCCGAAGGCGAGGCCGAGGAGGGCGAGCCCCGCGCCCGCGAAGCAGAAGGGTTCTTGGAGGGACGGCGGGACGAGGCGGACAGGGACGAGCCACTTCAGGAAGAAGCCCGCCGCGAGGCCGACTCCGAAGAGGACCGGCGGTATCACCGGGACGTTCGCGTGGTCTTCGGTAGACAAGGCTTCCCTCGCGCGCAGGATATCCGCCTCAGCGCATGTCGCCATACCAGTAGCGGTGGAGGAAGCGGGGACGGCCGGAAGGCCTCATGCCGGTCTATGCCGAGCCCAGCGGCTTGGGCTTCTGCAGGGACGGCGCCTCCCTCTTCTCGTCGAGAAGGTGCCGGATCGCGAGGACGGGGTGGCGGAGGAGCATGCGCGGACCCGCGAAGCGCATGACCTCGTGCATCTGCTCGCGCATATCCCTCGTGTAGCAGTGGACCGGGCACTTCTTGCACGTGGGCTTCTCCTCGCCGTACGGGCACTTGAGGAGCCGGTAGCTCGCGTACTCGAACAGCTCCTCGCACCCCGCGCACAGCTTTCCATGGCGCGTGCGGACGTGGAGCGGGTGGGCCTCGCACCAAACGTTGAGCATCGCCTCGATCGTGCGCTGCTCGCGGCGGAGACGCGGGGTGGTGAGGAGGAGGGCCTGGTAATCCTTCGGAACGGTGCTCACGGGAGGTTCAGGCCCCGGTCGAGGTGCTCCATCAGGATCTCCGGTCCCTCGAGCCCCACGCTCATCCGGATGAGGCCGGGCGTGATGCCGCGGGCGAGGCGGTCGGCCTCGGGGACGACGGCGTGCGTCATCGTGGCCGGCTGCTCGACGTACGTGATGGCCCCGCCGAGGCTGACGGCGAGCTCCATCGGGACGTCCTTGCGGGCGAGGTAGTTCATGAGCCTCTCGCCAGCGGCGGCGCCGCCTTTCACCTCGAACGAGATGAGCGACCCGCCGTCGCGCATTTGCTTCTTCACGATGTCCTTCTGCGGGAAGTCGTCGAACCCCGGATAGGTCACGCGCGCGACCTTCAGGTGGCCGCGCAGGAACGCTGCGATCTTCGCGGCGCTGTCGCTCTGGGCCTTCTGGCGGACGGCGAGGGACTGGATCGTCATCGAGTTCAGCCACGAGTCGAAGGGCGAGGGCGTCGCGCCGAGGTCCTTGTACCAGGGGAAGAGGTCGGTCTTGAGAAAACGAAACGGTCCGAGGAGCGCGCCGCCGACGGACGTCGAGTGGCCGTTGATGAACTTCGTGAGGGAGTGGACGACGAAGTCGGCGCCGAGGCGGAACGGCTGCTGAAGGTACGGCGAGCAGAAGGTGTTGTCGACGATCAGGGGAATCCCGCGCGCCTCGGTGAGGCGCGAAATCGCCTCGATGTCGCACAGGCGGAGCGTCGGGTTCTCGGGCGACTCGAGGAACACGGCCGCGACGTTCGATTGCGCCTCGAGCATCCGCGCGACCTCGTTCACGTCGCCCGTGTCGCAGAAGACAGCCTCGACGCCGTACTTCGACATGTTGCGGAGCAGGCTGTCCGTGCAGCCGTAGATGTTGCCCGCGAGGACGGCGTCGCCGGCCTTCAGGAGCGAGAGGAGGAGCGTCGAGATCGCGCCCATGCCCGAGCCGAAGATGAGGCAGCCGATCGTCGGCTCCTTCTCGTCGGCGGCGAGGGCTTTCTCGATGACGTGCTGGGCCTCGAGACGGAAGAGGACGCGCTCGAGGTACTCGGACGTCGGGTTGCCGAGGCGCGTGTAGATGCGCGCGTACGGCCGCTCGCCGCCCTTGGACATCCCGAGGAAGCGGTCGGCCCCGTCCTTGACGTTGTGGAAGGGGAACGTCGAGCGCTGGTGGATCGGCGGGAGGCCCGTGCCCGCCGCGAGCGCGCGGAACACGCCCTCATCCATCTGGTGGACGTCATCGCGCACCCAGCGAGTCTTGCGGTCGACCCACCAGTCCCAGAACGAGAAGCGCGCGGCACCGTGGAGGACGAGGGCGGGCGTGGTGGTGCTCATGCCGCAGAATCTAGGCCTTTCGGGTCCGCGGCGCACCTAGTGCGTTTTACACATTGCCGGCTCGGCGCCGAGGATCTAGCTTTAGCGTTGTGGAGGCCTATTCCATGGAAGTGCCTATCCCAGGTCGGGCTTGACGGACCGCAGGGGTAACTAAGTCATGCGCACCGGGGCAGTCGAGGTGGTAGCCGTTGAGGCCACGCGCCTTTTGCGGGATGTGCGCGGGGTTGGACGCTATGTGCGCGCGATCCTGCCGCGACTCGTGGCCTTGCGGCCCGAACTTCGCCTCGCCCTGTTCACGAAGAACCGGCGCGACGTTGAACCGCTTGCCGTTGCGGTTGCGTCCGACCCGGCACTCTGCGGGCGCACCGAGGTGCTCCACGTGCGCGAGCTGCGGCGGTCATCCGCCGACGTCTTTTGGTATCCGTGGAACGTCACGGGACCCGTGCCGTCGCATGGCGCCGTGGTGGTGACGATGCACGACGTCGCGCCACTGGCGCTGCCGGATCCGCGCTGGAGCAGGTGCTGGAAGAACTTCCTCTGGCGCCGCCGTTACACCGTCACCGCGCGCCGAGCGACGGTCATCATCGCCGTCTCGTCGTTCACGGCGAACGAGGTGCGGCGCGTGCTCGGTTTCCCGAGCAATCGCATTCGAATTGCGCTGCAGGCCGCGGACGATTTTCCCGTGCCGCCGGTCGCTGAAGACGCTGCGACGCTCGCGCGCCTCGGCGTGAGCGCGCCCTTCGTGCTGGCGGTCGGCGCGGGGGATCGACGAAAGAACCACGCACTCCTCTACCGCGCCATGCAGCGCGTTGTCGCCGTGAATCCTCGGGCGACCCTCGTGCTGGCCGGTCCCCGTCGCCGTTTCAAGGTCCAGCACCCGAGTGCCCCCTGGATGGTCGCGCTTAGCTTCGTGAGCGACCGCGATCTCGCCGTGCTCTATCGCACGGCGACGGCCCTCGTGATGCCGTCGACGTACGAAGGTTTTGGCCTCCCTGTGATCGAAGCGATGCGGCTCGGCGGACCGGTGATCTGTGCGCGCGCTTCATCGCTACCCGAGGTGGCGGGCGATGCGGCCGCCTGGTTCGATCCGCACGATGAGGCCGATG
>Ga0097691_1000406_pt1 | contig 38562 bp, 31 predicted proteins | sample NGESurdeep072012_8_FD_72858 | JGI IMG/M metagenome (GOLD analysis project Ga0097691, IMG submission 72858) | Arctic peat soil microbial communities from Barrow, Alaska - NGEE Surface sample 210-1 deep-072012 | ecosystem: Environmental > Terrestrial > Soil > Wetlands > Peat ... | reverse complement strand
GATCTTCGGTTCGCACTCGCAGCTGCGCGCCCTCGCGGAAGTCTATGCGTGCGCGGACTCGAAGGAGAAGTTTGTGAAAGACTTCGTGGCGGCGTGGACCAAGGTGATGAAACTGGACCGCTTCGACCTCGCCTGATCTCTGCTGAACGGTCTTCCTTCGAGGGCTTCTAGAGCGCAGCCGCGACCGAATATTTGGTGATCAGAACCTGGTCGAGGCGACGCAAGATGCCGCAGGCGCAAGCGGCGGAGTAGACGCCACACCGCAAGCGCCAAATCAAACGGCCGGGGACATCCCCGGCCGTTTTTTCTTATTTACTGTCGACAAAAGGTGCCGCCGCTACTGCCCGCCGTCGCTGCCATCGACCGCGCCGTGCGCGGCCTTGAGCGCCTCCGGGTGCGGCATGGCGATGACGTTGTAGCCGGAATCGACGAAATGCACTTCGCCGGTCACGCCGGTCGACAGATCGGAGAGCAGATAAAGCCCGGCGCCGCCCAGTTCCTCCAGCGTCACGCCGCGGCCGAGCGGTGAATATTTCTGCTGGAACGCAAACATATAGCGCGCGTCGGTGATGCCGGCACCGGCGAGCGTGCGGATCGGGCCGGCCGAAATCGCATTGACGCGGATCTTCTGCGGACCGAAGTCCACCGCCAGATAGCGCACCGAGGCTTCCAGCCCCGCCTTCGCCACGCCCATCACGTTGTAGTTCGGCATCGCGCGCAGGCTGCCGTTATAGGTCAGCGTCACCATGGAGCCGCCGTTCGGCATCAGCGCGGCGGCGCGCTTGGCCGCCTCGGTGAAGGCGTAGCAGGAGATCACCATGGTGCGGATGAAGTTCTCGCGCGTGGAATCGGCGTAGCGGCCCTTGAGCTCGCTCTTGTCGGAGAAGGCGACCGCGTGCACGAGGAAATCCATCGTGCCCCATTGCTTCTTGATTTCCTCGAATACCGCGTCGACCGAGGCGATGTCCTCGACGTCGCAAGGCATCAGGAAGGACGAGCCGACCGATTCGGCGAGCGGCTTCACGCGTTTGGCCAGCGCGTCACCCTGGTAGGTGAAGGCGAGCTTGGCGCCATGGTCGCTCAGCATCTTGGCGATGCCCCAGGCGATCGAGTGGTCGTTGGCGACCCCCATCACCAGCCCGCGTTTTCCGTCCATCAATCCCGGCATAGATGTCACCACTGATTGTCATCGTCCGCGAAAGCGGACGATGCAGTAATCCCGGCGCTCGCGAGATCGCAAGGCTGGTGGATACTGGATGCCCCGCTTTCGCGGGGCATGACAGGAAAAACTAAAATGCGAAGCAAGGTCACGCATCCAGCCGCTTGAACGCCACCGAGGCATTGGTGCCGCCGAAGCCGAACGAGTTCGACAGCACGGCGCCGAGCTTCACGTTGTCCTTGCGCTCGCGCACGATCGGCATGTCGGCGAAAGCGGGATCGAGGTTCTCGATATTGGCGCTCTCGCAGATGAAGCCGTTTTGCATCATCAGCAGCGAGTAGATCGCCTCCTGCGCGCCGGCGGCTCCGAGCGAGTGGCCGGTGAGCGATTTGGTCGCCGAGATCGGCGGGCACTTGGCGCCGAACACCTCGCGGATCGCCTCGATCTCCTTAAGGTCGCCGACCGGCGTCGCGGTGGCGTGCGGGTTGATGTAATCGATCGGCGTTTTCACGGTTTCCAGCGCCATCTTCATGCAGCGCGCTGCGCCCTCGCCCGAGGGCGCCACCATGTCGTAGCCGTCGGAGGTCGCGCCATAGCCGGCGACCTCGGCGTAGATCTTGGCGCCGCGCGCCTTGGCGTGTTCGAGCTCTTCCAGCACTAGCACGCCGGCGCCGCCGGCGATGACGAAGCCGTCGCGGTCCTTGTCATAGGCGCGCGAGGCTTTCGCCGGCGTGTCGTTGAACTTGGACGACATCGCGCCCATGGCGTCGAACAGCACGGAGAGCGACCAGTCCAGTTCCTCGCAGCCGCCGGCGAACATCATGTCCTGCTTGCCCCACTGGATGATCTCGGTGGCATTGCCGATGCAGTGGTTGGAGGTCGCGCAAGCCGACGAGATCGAATAGTTCACGCCCTTAATCTTGAACCAGGTGGCAAGCGTGGCCGAAGCCGTGGACGACATCGCCTTCGGCACCGCGAACGGGCCGACGCGTTTGGGACCCTTTGTCCGTGCGGTGTCGGCGGCTTCGATGATCGCCCGGCAGGACGGGCCGCCCGAGCCCATCACGATGCCGGTGCGCACGTTGGAAATGTCTTTGTCCTCGACACCGGAATCGCGGATCGCCTGCTCCATGGCGACGTGGTTCCAGGCGGCGCCGCCGCCGAGAAAGCGCATGGCGCGTCGGTCCACCACCTCGGCGGCATCGAGCGTCGGCGCGCCGTGCACCTGGCAGCGAAACCCGAGCTCGGCATATTTATCGGCACGCACAATGCCGGATTTTGCCTCGCGCAAGCTGGCCAGGACTTCCTGCGTATTGTTGCCGATGGATGAGACGATGCCCATTCCGGTGACGACGACCCGTCGCATAGTCGAATACCCTTAACTGAGCCGCGGATGGTTGGTGATCGGGCTACAGATTGACCTGCCGGGACCATTCCGCAAGGCCCCCACCGCCAAGCCCTCCGCCCGTGGCCGCCGGCCGCGCAGCCCGGCCGAAGATCAATACATGCCGTTTAAGAACTTGCCGCTCAAGCACCTGCCGCTCAAGCGCCGCTCGGCTGCAGCGCTTCATCCTGCTTGAACAGACCGACCTTGAGGTCGCTCGCCTTGTAAATCACGTTGCCGTCGGCCGCCAGCCAGCCGTCGGCGATGCCAAGCACCAGCTTCGAGCGCATGACCCGCTTGAAGTCGACGCCGTAGATGACCTTCTTCACGGTCGGCAGCACCTGTCCGGAAAATTTCACTTCGCCCAGCCCGAGCGCGCGGCCCTTGCCCGGCGCGCCCAGCCAGCCGAGGAAGAAACCGACCATCTGCCACAGCGCGTCGAGGCCGAGACAGCCCGGCATTACCGGGTCGCCCTTGAAGTGGCAGAGGAAGAACCAGAGGTCCGGCTTCACGTCGAGCTCGGCGCGGATCAGGCCCTTGCCGTGCTCGCCACCCTGTTCCGCGATCTCGGAAATGCGGTCGAACATCAGCATCGGCGGCAGCGGCAATTGCGCGTTGCCGGGGCCGAAAAGTTCCCCGCGACCGCAGGCGAGCAGATCTTCGTATTCAAAGCTGTGACGCCGGTTGTCCATAGCCGTGATATCCCCGCGCGGCGGGCCTGCTGGCTGAATTTCCATGTCGGAATTCGTAACACACCGAGGTGAGCCGGCAAAGATGGCGGGCCTCGGGGTGCGGACAATCTTCCTGTCAAAACCCGCGACAAATTGGCCCTGGCCGCAGTTGCGAGGGAGTTGCATCTGGGCGGCTATCGCGTATATGTTACAAATGAAATGGTTTTGCTGGCCCCTTCGGGGCTAGCCGATTGAGCGTAACGATGACCCAGACGGTACCATGGTAATGCCGCTCGCCAAGGCCGACGCCGCGCGCGCTCCGCACCGCACGGAACTCACCGGGTGCCCGTGGCATGACGTGAAATCCATGCTGCGCCAAGTCGGTTTGCGCCCCACCCGCCAGCGCATGGCGCTCGGCTGGATCCTGTTCGGCAAAGGCGACCGCCACCTCACCGCCGAGGCGCTCTACGAAGAAGCGACGCGCGCCAAGGTGCCGGTGTCGCTGGCGACCATCTACAACACGCTGCACCAGTTCACCCAAGTCGGCCTGCTGCGCCAGGTCACAATCGACGGTTCGAAAGGCTATTTCGATACCAACATCTCCAGCCACCACCACTTCTTCATCGAGGGCGAGGACGAACTGCTCGACATCCCGGGCGCCGAGGTGATTATCGGCAAGACCCCGGCCCCGCCGGAAGGTTACGAGATCGCGTGGGTGGACGTGGTCGTGCGCCTGCGCCGGAAGAGCTGACGGCGAATAGGCGCGGCGAGATTTCAATTCGTGCCCGGCGCGATGCCGGGCATTTGCATTTCTGCAGCAGACTGTGCGCGGCTACTCGACCTTCTCATTCGGATAGGCGCCCCACAGCCGCTCCTGCCGGATCCAGCCGCTGAAATTCTTGCCGCTGAACTCGCACCACATTCCGTTGCAGGATTTGAGCTGGCCGAGCACGCCGGATTGCAGGCGGGCCACCACGCCGGATTCGACCTCCGAGCTCTCGTACAGCGGCACCAGATCGTCCTTCAGTGTCGGCACCACTACCGCGGTGCGTTTGCCGGACAAAAGCGAGTGGTAGACCCAGCCTTCCGCCCCTTCCCAGTCGCGGATACGCCGCCAGTTCTCGAATTCGGCGGTGATCTCCACCGGCATGCCGGCGCGGGTATAGACCCAGCGCACGTCCTGGTCCTTGTTCGGGCCGGACCGCACATTGACCCGATCCGACTTAAGGCTAACGAAGCGCGGGACCGGCAGGCCGCTCACCGATCCGGCGGCTTCGCCGGCGGCATGGGCGGCGCCCGCCTGCATCGCCAGCATGCCGGCCGCGAGCGCAGCGCAGCCGAGACGGCGAAACGCGGCTCGAAAGCTTTGTGTTGTCACTGTCATCTGGTAGGAAAAGAACGGATTTTGGACCCCACGCGAGGGGCGCAGTGTGGGCGAGGACGGTTAAAGAGGGCTGAATCGGCGCTCTCAAGCGGCGGGAAAACGCGCCGCCAGACGCCATGGTGGTGAGGACATGCCGAAGATCAAGAAGCCGGTGGTCGTCGTCACGCGCAAGCTGCCCGACAAAGTCGAGCTGCGCATGCGGGAACTTTTTGACGCCCGTCTCAACCCCGACGACAAGCCGATGACCCAGGCCCAGCTCGCCGAAGCGGTGAAAACCGCCGACGTGCTGGTGCCGACGGTCACCGACCGGATCGACGCGTCGGTGCTCAGCAAGTCGGGCGAGCAGCTCAAGCTGATCGCCAATTTCGGCAATGGCGTCGACAATATCGACGTCGTCACCGCTGTTCAGCGCGGTATCACGGTCACGAATACGCCCGGCGTGCTCACCGAGGACACCGCCGACATGACCATGGCGTTGATCCTGGCGGTGCCGCGGCGCCTCGCCGAGGGCGCCAATGTGCTGACCTCCGACAAGGACTGGGCGGGCTGGACCCCGACCTGGATGCTCGGCCACCGCATCTGGGGCAAGCGGCTCGGGATCATCGGCATGGGGCGGATCGGCCAGGCGGTGGCGCGCCGGGCGCGCGCCTTTGGCTTGCAGATCCACTATCACAACCGCCGCAAGGTGGCGCCCAAGATCGCGGAAGAGCTCGACGCCACCTATTGGGAGAGCCTCGACCAGATGCTCGCCCGCATGGACATCGTATCGGTGAATTGCCCGCACACGCCGGGGACCTATCACCTGCTCTCGGCGCGGCGGCTGAAGCTGCTCCGCCCTGAGGCGTTCATCGTCAACACCTCGCGCGGCGAAGTGATCGACGAGAATGCGCTCGCGCGCCTGATCGAGGCCGGCGACATCGCCGGCGCCGGGCTCGACGTGTTCGAGCACGAGCCGGCGGTGAACCAAAAGCTGGTCAAGCTCGCGCGCGCCGGCAAGGTGATCCTGCTGCCGCATATGGGCTCGGCGACGTTGGAGGGCCGCGTCGACATGGGCGAGAAGGTCATCATCAATATCAAGACGTTCATGGACGGGCATCGCCCGCCGGATCGGGTGTTACCGTCGATGTTGTGACAAATCCGTGATCGTCGGCGTCCCGCCGCTCAGCGGATTGCCCGGGTCCCACGCGTAACTCAGCGTCTCGAAGCGCATCGAGTGCGCATCGACCATCAGCAGCCGGCCGACCAGGCCTTCGCCGAAGCCGACGATCTCGCGGATCACTTCCAGCGCCATCATCGAGCCGAGAATGCCCGGCAGCGCGCCGAGGATGCCGGCTTCCGCGCAGGCCGGCACCGTGCCGGCCGGCGGCGGCTCGGGAAACAGGCAGCGGTAGCTCGGATTGCGCGTGCCGTCGGCGCGCGTCTCATGCGGCCGCAGCGTGGTCAGCGAGCCGTCGAAGGTTCCCACCGCGGCGGTGACAAGCGGCTTGTTCGCGAAGTAGCAGGCGTCGGCGACAAGATAGCGCGTGGCAAAATTATCGGAGCCGTCGGCGACGATGTCGTAGCTTGAAATTAGCTCTAGCGCGTTCGCCGCGGTAAGCCGCGCCATATGGGTTTCCACCGCCACATGCGGATTGAGCCGCGCGATCGCAGCCTTCGCGCTGTCGACCTTACGCATGCCGATGTCGGGCGTGGCGTGGATCACCTGCCGCTGCAAATTCGACAGCGACACGATGTCGTCATCGACCACGCCGAGCGTGCCGACGCCGGCGGCGGCGAGATACAGCAGCACCGGCGCGCCCAGGCCGCCGGCGCCGACCACCAGCACGCGCGCGGCTTTGAGCTTGGCCTGCCCCGGGCCGCCGACCTCGCGCAGCACGATGTGGCGCGCATAGCGTTCGAGTTCTTTTGCATCGAGCATCGTGGCTAACCCTATGGCGGCGCGGGCCTTTGGGCTAGCGGCTTGCGCGACCCCCGCGATGGGCTAAGGTGGCCCCAAAATATGGTTAGGGTGGCGTTAAAAAAATGCGGTCTGGTACGGTTCTGGTGACGCTTGCGCTGCTGATCGGCGCCGCCCCGGCGTGGGCGGACGAATCGGTTCCATACCCGCTGGAAGTCAAAAAGTCCGCCGTAAAACATCCACGCGCGAAACTGGCGGCCAGGAAGCCGGCCGCACGCAAGGCGGCGGTTGCGAATCGGGCCGCGCCAAAAGTCGTCACACCGAAAACCGCCACCGCCAATACCGAACCGGCGCAAGACGTATTCGCCGGCATTCCGCTGGGTGAGCGCCAGAAGATCCAGGCGGCGCTGCTGTGGTCGGGCGACTATACCGGCGCGGTCAACGGCGAAGACCCGATGCTAACCGCGATCAAGAATTTCCAGAAGCGCAGCAAGGGCAAGGTCACCGGCGTGCTCACGCCGGGTGAACGCGCGAACCTGATCGCCGCGGCCCAAAATCACGAGCAGGATTTCGGCTGGAACGTAGTGGTCGATCCGGCAACCGGCATCCGCATCGGCCTGCCGACCAAGATGGTGCCGAATGCCCGCGAGTCCGCGCGCGGCACGCGCTGGTCGTCGGCGCATGGCGAGGTGCAGGTCGAGACCTTCCGCATCACCGATCCGGACCTCAAACTAGCCGCGCTGTTCGAGCAGCAGAAGAAGGAGCCCGGCACGCGCAGGGTCGAATACAGCGTGTTGCGCGACGACAATTTCTTCATCAGCGGCCTGCAAGGGTTGAAGAAGTTTTCCGTGCGCGCGCAATTGCGCAACGGCGAGGTGCGCGGCTTCACCATGCTGTTCGATCAGATGATGGAAACGATCGTCGCGCCGGTGATGGTGGCGATGGCGAGCGCGTTCTCGCCGTTTCCCGAGCGCAGCGCGCCGTTCGCGGCGCTGGCGAAATCGGTCGAATACGGCAACGGGCTGGTGGTGAGCGCGCAAGGCCACATCGTCACCGACCGCAAGCTCACCGAAGGCTGCCAGGTGATCGTGGCTTCGGGACTGGGCGATGCCGTGCGCATCGCCGACGACGAGGACAACGGGCTGGCGCTGTTGCGCGTCTATGGCCCGCGCAAGGTCTCAGCGCTGGCGCTGCCGCGCGATGCGCCCAAGTCCGGCGAACTGATGCTGATCGGCATTCCCGATCCGAAGGAACAGAACGGCAGCCGCACGCTCACTGAGGTCAAGGCGCGATTGCTGGACGGCACGGCGATCGAATTGCGCCAGCCGGTGCCGATGGCCGGATTTTCCGGCGCCGCCGCGCTTGACGGCCAAGGCCGCTTCCTCGGCATGATGGAGATGCGCAACGCCGTGCTCGCCAGCGTCGAGCCGGCTGCGCCGCCGGTGCGCCTCGTCACCGCCGATACGATCCGCGGTTTTCTCGAAGCGCACAACGTTGCCACCGCGCCCACGCAACTCGGCGACGCCAAGGCGTCGGTGGTGCGGATGATTTGCGTGCGGAAATAGCGGCGCGTTACTTATTCTTCCACTGCGGCGGGCGCTTATCGACGAAGGCCTTCATGCCTTCCTTCTGGTCGTCGGTCGCGAACAGCGAATGGAAGACGCGTCGCTCGAACAAGATACCTTCTGCGAGCCCGGACTCAAAAGCGCGGTTGACCGCCTCCTTGCCCGCCAGCACCGAGGGCAGCGACATGTTGGCGATGGTGTCGGCGACTTTCATCGCTTCGTCCATCAGGGTCGCCGCCGGCACCACGCGCGCCACCAGCCCCGATTTTTCGGCCTCGGCTGCGTCCATCATGCGGCCGGTGAGGATCAGGTCCATCGCCTTGGCCTTGCCGACCGCGCGCGTGAGCCGCTGCGTGCCGCCGATGCCAGGGATGACGCCGAGCTTGATCTCGGGCTGGCCGAATTTGGCGTTGTCGGCGGCGATGATGATGTCGCAATGCATGGCCAGCTCGCAGCCGCCGCCGAGCGCAAAGCCGGCGACCGCGGCGACGATCGGCTTGCGGGCGCGCGTGGCGCGGTCCCAGTCGGCGGCGAAGTTGCCGAGATAGGCCTCGATGAAGGTCTTGTCCGCCATCTCCTTGATATCGGCGCCGGCCGCGAACGCCTTCTCGCTACCGGTGATCAGCATGCAGCCGACGCCCGCGTCGGCCTCATAGGCGTCGATCGCCTGGATCAGTTCGGTAATGAGCGCCCGGTTGAGCGCATTGAGCGCCTGCGGACGGTTGAGCCGGATGATGCCGACCCGGCCTTTCGTTTCGACGGCGATGTTCTGGTAGCTCATGGCTTGTCCTTGGTTTGTTGGCGGCTCAATCGAGCTTAGCGCCCGCGCGCTTGATGACGTCGGCCCATTTGGCAGAATCCGTCCTGATCGTTTCCGCGAATTCCTCAGGACTGCCGCCGCCCGGCTCGTCGCCGATCTTCGCGAACTTCTCCTTGAAGGCTTCCGACGTGAGCACTTTGTTGATCGCCGTATTGAGCTTGTCGACGATCGGCCGCGGCACGCCGGCCGGGGCAATGACGCCGGTCCAGGTGGCGGCCAGGTAGCCGGGGACGCCGGCTTCGGCGATGGTCGGCAGCTGCGGGAATGCCGGCGACCGCTTGGCGCCGCTGACGGCAAGCGCGTGCACCTTGCCGGAGCTGGCAAAGGTCGCGATCGATTGCAGGCTTTCGAACATCAGGTCGACATGCCCGGCGATCAGATCGTTGATCGCCAGCGATCCGCCGCGATAAGGGACGTGAACGATTTCCGTCCCGGTCATGTACTTGAACAGCTCGCCGCCGACGTGGCCGGGCGATCCGTTGCTCGACGACGCGTTGGAAAGCTTGCCGGGATTTTTCTTGGCGTAGTCGATCAGTTCCTTGACCGAATTGACCGGCAGCTTGGGCGACACCGCAAGCAACAGATGTCCGCGCGTGACCAGCGCGATCGGCTGGAAATCGCGCTCGATGTCGTAGGGCAGCTTCGCCACCATGTGGCGGGTGATGGCGAGCGCGCCGATCGGCCCCATGCCGAGCGTGTAACCGTCGGGCGGAGATTTCGCGACCAGGTCCAGCCCGATGGTGAGCGCGCCGCCGGGACGGTCGTCAATGATGATCTGCTGGCCCAGCTCAGCCCCAAGTTCAGCGCCGAGAATGCGGGCGGTCGTGTCGGTGGCGCTGCCGGCCGCCTGCGGAACGATCAGCCGGATCGGATGGTCCGGATAATCTGCGGCCGTGCTGGCGATCACCGTGCAGACGAGAAGAAATGCAATGAGGCCAAGTTTGCGCATGTTACCTATCCCGGCGGTCGATCGAGTATTCGTCGCACATTACACCGCAGCTTGTCATCGCCCGGCCTCCTCTCGTCATTCCGGGTTCGCGCCTTCGGCGCGCCCCGGAATGACAAATCACTTCTGACAGCTTGGACAATAGAAGGTCGAGCGGCCGGTCTGCACGACGCGTTTGACCTTGCCCTTGCAGCTAGGGCACGGCTTGCCCTCGCAGTCATAGACCTGGAAATTGTGCTGGAAGTCGCCGAGCGAGCCGTCGGCGCGGCGATGGTCGCGCAGCGACGAGCCGCCGGCCTTGATGGCATCGTGCAGCACCGTCTTGATGGCCTCGACCAAGGCGGCGGCGCGTCCGTTCGGTTTGCCGTTGCGGTCGGCAATGGTCGAGGCGCGCCGTTTGGGCGAGAGCCGCGCGCGGAACAGCGCCTCGCAGACATAGATGTTGCCGAGCCCTGCGACCACGCGCTGGTCGCTGAGCGCGGCCTTCAGCGAGGTCTTTTTGCCGGCGCAGGCTTTGGCGAGCATGGCGGCGTCGAATTCGTTGCCCAATGGCTCCGGCCCGATTGAGCGCAGCAGTGGCTCCTGCTCGAGCTTGGCGCGCGGCACCAGCTTCATCGAGCCGAAGCGGCGCGGATCGTTGAAGGTCACCGTGGCGCCGTTCGACATGTGAAACACTACATGGTCGTGGGCGGCGTGCTTCGGGCGCTCGTGATGATAGTTGCCGGGTGCTCGCTCTTGGCCCGCATGGCTGACGCGGAACGAGCCCGACATGCCGAGATGCATCACCAGCACGTCGCCCGACGACAGATCCGCCAGCAGATATTTCGCCCGCCGGCCCAGCCCTTCGACCGTCGTCCCTTCCAGCCGTTTGGCGAAGTCCTTCGGTAGCGGCCAGCGCAGGTCGCGGCGCCGCGCCTCGACGTGTGTGAACCGCGCGCCTTCCATCGCGGGCGCGAGCCCCCGGCGCACAGTCTCGACCTCGGGTAGCTCGGGCATGGGTAACCGCTCCAGCGATGACACATAGCGCCCTGCGGGTTCCCGCGCTATGGTCCTGCCCGCAAAGGACTATTGGCCATGGCCGCGAGGCGAGAAGAGACCCATTTCGGTGACAAAACCGTGCCGCTGGCCGACAAGCAGGGGCTGGTGGACGACGTGTTCCATTCGGTAGCACGCCGCTACGACCTGATGAACGACCTGATGTCGGGCGGGCTGCACCGGGCCTGGAAGGACGCGCTGGTGACGGCGGTCAATCCGCCCAAGACCGATCGGCCGTTCGCGCTGCTCGATCTCGCCGGCGGCACCGGCGACGTGGCGTTCCGCGTGGTCGAGGCCGGCGGGACCGGCACGCGCGTCACCGTCTGTGACATCAATGCCAAAATGCTTAGCGTCGGGCGCGAGCGCGCCGCCGAGCGCGGCTTCGACGATGTGGTGACGTTCGAGCAAGGCAATGCCGAGGAACTCTCCTACTCCGACCGCAGCTTCGATTGCGTCACCATCGCCTTCGGCATCCGCAACGTGCCGCGCATCGATTGCGCGCTCGCCGAGGCGCATCGTGTGCTCAAAATCGGCGGCCGCTTCCTGTGCCTGGAATTTTCCTCGGTAGACGTGCCCGGTCTCGACGCGCTGTACGAGCTTTATTCATTCAACGTGATCCCGCGAGTCGGCGAAGCCGTGACCGGCGACCGCGAGGCCTACCAATATCTGGTCGAATCGATCCGCAAGTTTCCGAAGCCGAAGGCCTTCGCGCAGATGCTCGAAGCCGCCGGCTTCCGCCGGGTCTCGTTCCGGCCGATGACCGGCGGCGTGGTCGCGCTGCATTCGGGCTGGCGTTTGTGATCTCCGCCCTCTCCCATCTCATTCGGCTCAGCCGTACCGGCTTCGTGTTCGCGCGCGAGGGCGTGTTCGCGCTGGTCGATACGCGTCCGTTACCATTGCCGGCGAAGATGGCGATCGCGCTGGCGCGGCTGATCGAGCGGCCGACCGCCAAGGACGGCAGCAGCCGGCTCGCCGCGGCGTTGACCAAGCTGGGGCCGACCTACGTCAAGCTCGGCCAGTTTCTCGCCACCCGGCAGGACGTGGTCGGCGCGGCGATCGCGCGCGATCTCGAAAGCCTGCAAGACAAGATGGCGCCGTTTCCGCAAGCCCAAGCGGAGGCCACCATCGCCGCGGCTTTCGAGCGCCCGGTGAATCAGGTGTATGCCAGCTTCGGGCCTCCCGTTGCCGCCGCCTCGATCGCACAGGTGCATCGCGCCGAAGTCGAAAAAGACGGCATCCGCAAACCGGTGGCGGTGAAGATCCTGCGGCCGGGCGTCGAGCGGCGCTTCAAGGTCGATCTCGACGCTTTCTTCTTTGCCGCGCGCAAGGCGGAAAGCCTGTCGCTCGAAGCGCAGAGGCTGCGGCCGGTCGAGGCGGTGGCGACACTCGCCCGTTCGGTGACGATGGAAATGGATTTCCGGCTGGAGGCGGCCGCGCTCTCCGAGATGGTGGACAACACCCGCGAGGACGCCGATTTCCGCGTGCCGGCGGTGGACTGGGACCGTACCGCGCGCGAAGTGCTCACGCTGGAATGGATCGACGGTACGCCGCTCAACGACCGCGCCGCGCTCGAGGCCCGGGGCCTCGATTTGCCGGCGCTCGGCCGCACGGTGATCCAGAGCTTCCTGCGCCATGCCTTGCGCGACGGCTTCTTCCACGCTGACATGCATCCGGGCAATTTGTTCGTGGACGCGGAAGGCCGTCTGGTTGCGGTCGACTTCGGCATCATGGGCCGGCTCGGGCCGAAGGAGCGGCGCTTCCTGGCCGAAATCCTGTTCGGCTTCATCACCCGCGATTATCAGCGCGCCGCGCAAGTGCATTTCGACGCCGGCTATGTGCCACGCCACCATTCGGTCGAGAGCTTCGCGCAGGCGATCCGCGCCATCGGCGAGCCGATCCACAACCGCACCGCCGAAGACATCTCGATGGCGAAGCTGTTGATGCTGCTGTTCGAGGTCACCGGCCTGTTCGACATGCGCACGCGGCCGGAGCTGTTGCTGTTGCAGAAAACCATGGTGGTGGTGGAAGGCGTTGCGCGCTCGCTCGATCCCAAGCTCGACATGTGGAGCACCGCCGATCCGGTGGTGCGCGAATGGATCGCGCGCAATCTCGGGCCGGTCGGCAAGCTGGAAGACGTTGCCGAAGGCGCCGGCGAGATCGGCCGCTTCCTCGGCCAGGTGCCGTCGCTGCTGCATCGCGCCGGCACGCTGATCGACCAGCTCGATACCATCACCCGCGACGGGCTGGTGCTGTCGCCGGAGACGGTAGCGGCGATCGGGCAGGCGGAAGCGCGGCGCACCCGCTGGCTCACGGCCGGCGTCTGGATGATCTCTATATTATTGATTATATTAGGATTTATAATCATTTGATGGCTATGATTGCAATGCCATCATAGCTACGGCATGATTGGCTGATCATGGCCAGCCTGACCATCCGCAAGCTCGACGAAGCGCTGAAGAAGCAGCTCCGTCTGCGCGCGGCGCGCCACGGCCGCTCGGTCGAGGACGAGGTGCGCACCATCCTGCGCGGCGCCGCCGCCGAAGCCGACGCCGACGCCTTCGCGGCGTCACCTGCCGACAGCGGCCCAAGCAAGACCGGCGCACCATCGTCCCGCCGTGCCGCGGCCGCGCCCGCCGTTGGAATGAAGCGCGTGCTGCTGATCGTCGGCGGCGGCATTGCCGCCTACAAGTCGCTCGATCTCATCCGCCGTTTGAAGGAGCGCGGCATCGCCGTGCGTTGCATCCTGACCACGGCGGCCGAGCATTTCGTCACGCCGCTGTCGGCCGGCGCCATCGTCGGCGAACGCGTATTCACCGACCTGTTCGATCCGGCGGGGGAGTTCGACGTCGGCCACATTCGTCTCGCGCGCGAAACCGATCTCATCGTGGTCGCGCCGGCGACCGCCGACCTGATGGCGAAACTAGCCGGCGGCCATGCCAATGATCTCGCCACCGCGGTGCTGCTGGCGACGGACGCGAAAATCCTGCTGGCGCCGGCGATGAATCCGCGCATGTGGTCGAACCAGGCGACGCAGCGCAATCTCGCACAACTGATCGCCGACGGTGTCACCCTGGTCGGCCCGAACGAAGGCGAGATGGCGGAAGCCGGCGAGCGCGGCATGGGGCGCATGGCCGAACCGCTGGAGATCACCGCCGCTGCCGAAAAACTTCTCGGCGCAGGCACAGCACAGCCGCTCAAAGACAAGCGCGTGCTGATCACCTCCGGCCCGACCCATGAGCCGATCGATCCGGTGCGCTACATCGCCAACCGCTCGTCCGGCAAGCAAGGCCACGCCATTGCCGCGGCCGCAGCAGCCGCCGGCGCCGATGTGGTGCTGGTCAGCGGCCCGGTGAACCTGCCCGATCCGCCCGGCGTCAAGGTCGTCAAAGTCGAGACCGCGCGCGAGATGCTGCAGGCGGTCGAGCGCGCGCTGCCGGTGGATGTGGCGATCTTCGCCGCCGCGGTTGCCGATTGGCGGGTCGCGAATGCAGGCGCGCAGAAGATCAAGAAGACGGCCGGCCAGGCGACGCCCGACTTGTCGCTGGTGGAAAATCCCGACATTCTCGCCACCATCGCCAAGCGACAATCACAACGGCCGCAGCTGGTGATCGGCTTTGCCGCGGAAACCGAGAACGTTTCGGTCAATGCAAAGGCCAAGCTCGTTGCCAAAGGCTGCGACTGGATCCTCGCCAATGACGTGTCGCCGGCCTCGGGCGTGATGGGTGGCGACCGTAACACCATCCAGCTGGTGACGCCGAAGGGCATCGAGCCCTGGCCGCAGCAATCGAAAGAAGACGTGGCCGCGATGCTGATCGCGCGCGTCGCCGAAGTTCTGCAAGGAGCCAAAGTTTGAACACCACCGATGTCCGCATCATGCGGCTTGCGCACGGCAACGATCTTCCGCTGCCGTCTTATCAGAGCGCGCTCGCCGCCGGGCTCGATCTCTTGGCCGCGGTGCCGACTGAGGCGCCGACGACAATCGCGCCAGGGTGCCGCGCGCTGGTGCCGACCGGCATCGCCATCGCGCTCCCCGCCGGTACCGAAGCGCAGGTACGGCCGCGCTCCGGACTCGCCGCGCGCCATGGGCTCACGGTGCTCAATGCGCCCGGCACCATCGATGCCGACTACCGCGGTGAAATACAGGTGCTGCTTGTGAATCTCGGCGGCGAATCGGTGAACGTCACGCGGGGGATGAGAATTGCGCAGTTGGTGATCGCGCCGGTGACGCATGCCCGCCTACGCGAGGTTGCATCGCTCGATGAAACTCCGCGCGGATCGGGTGGATTCGGCTCCACCGGAGGTTGAGCGGATCATTCCGTGTTTTCGGCTAGACGGCTGGACGACTGTAGCTTATTACCACTCAAATTAGTTGCGACTGGTGCCATCCATGCCGCTGGTGTCCCGTAAGGGCATTCTTGCCATTGCCGCTGTGATCGATGTTGCGATCAACGCCCGCGGCCGGCCGGTGTCGGCGAAGGCGTTGGCCGCGCGCCATAAGCTTCCTCCGCGCCATCTCGAGCCGGTTCTGCAGGCGCTGGTGCGCGACGGCATCCTGAAAGGGATCCGCGGGCCGCACGGCGGCTACGAGCTCGCGCGCGAGCATAAGCGCATCACCGCCGAAGACATCCTGCGCGCCGCCAGCAGCGCGGAGGAAGCCGGCGAGCCGCCGCTGCCCGCGTCGGTACTGGTCAACGACGTGGTGCGGCCCGCGCTGGTCGAAGCCGAACGCACATTCTCCGCAGCGCTTGGCCGCATCAATGTCGAGGACATGGCGAAGCGGGCAGCAGCGCTGAAATAGCGCATGATCCCGAAAAGTGGGAACCGGTTTTCGGAAAAGATCATGCGCGGGCAAAAATCCTAGCTGCATCGCCGCTTCCGAGTCACGTTCACGGTCTGGACTCTTTCGGCGCGATTCCCCTTGGGGGTAAAGTCCAGCGATTCGTGGACGGTGTGGCGGACACCGTCCCGCATCCCTGGGGCAGGCCTGAATGCCGGAGAAAATCCGGACGGCGAACGAGAGGCTGCGTTCTCGTCCGCGGCGAGGTGGATTCTTCGCCGCCTTCGTACTGGCACATCTTAGCTTCGCGCTCGGCACGCCGGCTCGTGCCGACGCGGGCTTGGCGTTGGGCGTGGTCGATGCCCTTCACCGTGCCGTCACGGCGCTCGGCCGGCAGGAAATCGCAACGCTCACGCTGACGCTCGGACTGCTCTGCTTCGCGGTGCTCGCCACTATCGTGTTGGTGCGCACGCGCAAAGCTGCCGAACGCGTCGAAACCGTGGCACGCGACGAAGTCATGGCGCTGCATACCGAGATCGACCGGCTAAAGACGCTGCTGCTGTCGGAGCCGCAGGTGCTGGTGGAATGGTCGGCGGCCACCGACGAGCCGGAAATCCTCGGCGACACCGGCATCGTCATGCCGGGCGGCGTGCCGGGGCGCGTGCTCGCGTTCGGCAGCTGGCTGGAGCCGGCAGCGGCGCAGCGCATGGAGCACGCGGTCGAAACGCTGCGCAGCGACGGCCGCGGCTTCGTGATGACGCTCACCACCACCACCAAATGCCCGATCGAGGCGGAGGGCCGCGCCGTCGGCGGACGCGCGGTGCTGCGCTTGCGCGACGTCAGCGGCATCGAGCGCGAGCTCATGGATCTTGCCGCCCGTCACGACAAGCGGATGAGCGACGTCGAGACCATGCAGGCGCTGCTCGATTCGCTGCCCGCGCCGGCGTGGGCGCGCGACGAAAGGGGCCGGCTGATTTTCGTGAATTCGGCTTATGCGCGCGCAGTGGAAGCCGCCGATTCGACCGACGCGGTCGCGCGCGAGCTGGAGCTGCTCGATCGCGCCGCGCGCGACGAACTCACGCGCGCCCGCACCACGGGCGAACGCTATGCCGGCCGGCTGCCGGCGATCGCCGCGGGCGAGCGCCGCATCTTCGATGTGGTCGATGCGCCGACCGGCGCCGGCAGCGCCGGCATGGCGATCGACCGCACCGAGGTGGAGGCGATGCGCGCCGAGCTCGCGCGCATGATCGAGGCGCACCGCCGCGTGCTCGACCAGTTGGCGACCGGCGTCGCCATCTTCAACGTCGACCGCAAGCTGATCTTCTATAATACCGCCTTCCGCTCGTTGTTCGAGCTCGACGCCGGCCTGCTCGACCAGACGCCCACCGACAGCGCCGTGCTCGAGACTTTGCGCGCCGACCGCAAGCTGCCCGAGGAGCAGGACTTCCGGCAGTGGAAGCAGCAGCTGTACGAGGCCTATCGCGCGGTCGAGCCGCAGGAGCACATGTGGCACCTGCCGGACGGACGCACGCTGCGCGTGGTCACCACGCCCAATCCGGAGGGCGGCGTCACGTATCTTTATGACGACGTCACCGAGCGGCTGGACATGCGCCGCCGCTACGAGGCGCTGATCAAGGTGCAGAGCGAGACGCTGGATCACCTCGCCGAGGCCGTCGCGGTGTTCGGCAGCGACGGGCGCGTGCGGCTGCATAATCCGGCGTTCCAGCGCATGTGGAAGCTGGCACCCGAAGCGCTCGACCAGCACCCGCATATCGAGGCGGTGACCGCCTGGTCGCAGGCGTTGCATGACGACAATACGGTGTGGCGTAGCTTACGCGCCGCAGTGACCGCGATCGACAATCGCGACCCGATCGTCGCGCGCATCGAACGGCGCGACGGCATGATGATCGACATGACCACCATGCCGCTGCCGGACGGCGCCACGCTGGTCACCTTCCAGGACGTCAGCGATACGGTGAATGTCGAGCGCGCGCTGCGCGAACGCAACGAGGCGCTGGAGACCGCCGACGGCATCAAGATCGAGTTCGTGCACCACGTGTCCTACGAGCTGCGCTCGCCACTCACCAACATTATCGGCTTCGCGAATTTGCTCGGCGATTCCGCGTTCGGCCCACTCACCGACAAGCAGCGCGAATATCTCGGCTACATCACCGTGTCGACCAACGCACTGCTGGCGATCATCAACAATATTCTGGACCTTGCCACTATCGACGCCGGCGCCATGTCGCTCAACCTGGGCGAGGTGGACATCCGCGCCAGCATGGAGGCGGCGGCCGAAGGCGTGCTGGATCGATTAGTAAAGAACAATTTGAAGCTCGACATCAGCACCGCGACCGGCATCGGCAGCTTCACCGCCGACGAGCGGCGCTTACGGCAGATTCTGTTCAACCTGTTGTCGAACGCGGTCGGCTTCTCGCCGGCGGGCGAGACCGTCACGCTGGCGGCCGAGCGGCGCGCCGATGCGGTAGTATTCACGGTCACCGACCGCGGCCCCGGCATCCCGCCCGACGCGAAGGACAAGGTATTCGACTGGTTCGAAACCGACTCGATGGGCTCGCAGCACCGCGGCACCGGCTTAGGCCTGTCGCTGGTGCGCTCCTTCGTCGAACTGCACGGCGGCAGCGTGACGATCGACTCCGCGGTCGGACGCGGGACCACGGTGACCTGCGAATTCCCGGTCGAACAGGCGGCGCAGCAGTCCGCGGCGTAATCCATCCGCCAATAGGAAAGACCTCCGCGGCGAACCGCGGAGGTCTTTGACCGGCTCCCGATCAGCGCATGCTCTGCCGCATGTGTCGGTGCGGCGCGTAGCCGACATATTCGCCGTTGACGCACTGGTCCCGATTCATCGTCAACAGCGCCTGAAACCCACGGCAGGGCTGCACCGCCGCATCGATCAGCACAACGGTACCGACGCCGGCGACACCACCGACCGCAGCCGCACCTGCGGCAGTGGCGGGCAGCGCGATGACAGCCGCAGTGCTGCCCCACCACGCGTTATAGAGTCCGACGCCGACCGCGGTGCCGACGGCCGCGCCCGCCACCGGTGCGGTGTAGCGCGCAGCGTAGTTCGCATTCTCATCGACGGCCGAATAGTACGGTGCCGCCAAGGCGGGAGTGACGAGCGCCGCCGCTGCGGCAATGGTAAGTATTGGAAGAAGTTTACGCATCGTGATGCTCCTTTGATTTCAGGCCGCCCGCAGACCTGTGCAGCGCAAACACCTGGCGGATGGGTGCGTTCCGCATTTTTTCGCGAAACATCGGCACACGGTTCAACGATGGCGGCGCTGTGACGCACGACAGGGAACCGCGTTGCCGGTGCGGTGAAAGGGTGGCGTTAAGGTGGCAGCTGAGAGGGCGCAGCGATCGGCCGAATTGGTCAGCCTATTTTTGTCTTGAGTCTTGCGTCACGATGCCACGCAACAGTCGTCCCAAAAGATCAGCGCCGGTTATGATGCGTTTTTCTTCTGCCCAGACCAAGATTAAATCGTTGTCGATGACATCATCTTCAGGACGTTTCGGCTTCACCTGCATGCGACCGATCACGTCGCCCAATGGCGTGCGCATGTCGGTGACGATAATCGGACGGTGCCAGTAGAGTTCCGGGTCAACCGACATTGCATCGAACAGTGAATCGCGCAGAAAATGGTGTGCGTCCAACACAAATGATGGTCGACCCGAAGCATCGACGATGATGACCCACTTTTTGCCGGAGGCATTCAATTGCCGCAAGAACGGGTCATGGGGCGAACGTTCAAATTTCGGCAGCAAAGGCCGTTCATTTTCGATTGGAAGAGTGATGACACTACGAGGGTCGATCGACTCCCCCTCATCCTTTACAAGGATATCGTCGAGGTCGAGAAAATTCAGCGCGCCGATAGCCTCCAATTGTCCGACGTCGGCGCCCGCGGCTCCCACGTGCTTGGTGATAAATGCGCGAAAGTCGCGCTCTCGTAAAAACGCGAAACCTTCCGCTCCCAGCCACCAGTTGAGAATGATCGCCGTCGGCTTCGCGACCGGGAACAGCCCGACCTGATACAGTTTCAGCAGTGGCGCGAGCCGCGCCGCCATGCGCAGCGCATGTCGCGAAAAATAGGCTTGCGGAATAATTTCGCCGAACAGCGTAATGACGATGGTCGAGAAGGCAAACGCTCCGATGCCAGCAAGGACGGAGTCCGACAGCAGCGTGAGCAGCACGTTGATCGTAACATTGCCCCACAGCACCGTGGCCAAGGTGAGATTGGAGTCTTTGCGCAAGGCAAGCAGTTCGGCCGCATCGGCATTGCCGCCTGCCGCCTCGACCTCCAGCCGTAATTTGCTGATGCTGAAAATTGCCAGATTAAGACCTGAAAACATCGCAGATTGAGTAATGCAGAAAGCGATGCCAATCCAAACTAAGACATTCGGCAGCAATGCTGAGTTGTTCATGATGAAGCAATCATTCAGCTCAATCCGAACCTGCGCGCGAACCACGTCTTCATGAGATGGGTCAAGGTGGCATAGCTTACGAGAATCAGACCGAGGCAGATCCAGTACCTCGGCGGCAGCGGCACGAAGCCCAAGGCGCCGCCGAGCCATGTGAACGGAATGGCGATGCCGACCGCGGCGATGATCAGACTCGTCGCAATCACCGGCGCGCTGGCCCTGCTCTCCAAGAACGGCACCTTGGCGGTGCGGATGATATGGATAATCAGCGTCTGGGTGAGCAAGCTCTCCACAAACCAGCCGGTCTGGAACAGCGCCGGCTTGTCCCACGCGTAAAAGATGCCGAGCATCACGAAGAACGTGACGTAATCGAAGATTGAACTGATCGGTCCGATCAACAGCACGAATTTCGACATGTTGCTGATGTCCCAGCGGCGCGGGACCGCCAGGTACTCGACATCGACATTATCGGTCGGGATCGTGGTCTGCGAGAAGTCATACAGCAGATTGTTGGTGAGTACCTGGATCGGCGCCATCGGCAGGAATGGCAGGAAGATGCTGGCGCCGATCACGCTGAACATATTACCGAAGCCCGAGCTCGCCCCCATCTTGATGTACTTGGTGATGTTGCCGAAGACCTTGCGCCCCTCGATCACGCCGTCGCCGAGCACCGCCAGGCTCTTCTCCAGCAGGATGATATCGGCCGAGTCTTTCGCGATGTCGACGGCGCTGTCCACCGAGATGCCAACGTCGGCGGCCTTGAGCGCCGGTCCATCGTTGATGCCATCCCCCAAATAGCCGACCACGTGCCCCTTGCGGTGCAGAGCGTCGATGATCGCTGCCTTTTGCGACGGCGAGACCTTCGCGAACACGGTCGCGGTCTCGGCCAAGTCCGCCAATTGAGCGGGCGACAACGTCTCGATCTCATGGCCAAGAACGATATGATCCACGGGCAGGCTGACGTCGTGACAGATTTTCCGCGTGACGATGTCATTGTCTCCGGTCAGGATTTTCACTTGCACGCCACGCGCCTTCAGCGTGGCGATGGCCGCAGCGGCGGTTTCCTTCGGCGGGTCGAGGAACGCGATATAGCCAAGCAATGTGAGGCCGGCCTCGTCGGCGACGGAATACGCTGATTGCTCAGGCGGCATCTCCTTGAAAGCGACCGCGATCACCCGAAATCCATCCGCGTTAAGCTTGGCGGTCGTCTCCTGCGCCTGGGCGAAGTGGCTCGGGTCGAGCGCGCCGGTCTCGTTGCTGTCGGCGTAACGCGTGCAGACGGCGAAAATCTCTTCGACGGCGCCTTTGCAGATGAGAATGTGGGCGTCGTCGCCGCGCTTGAGCACGACCGACATCCGGCGCCGTTCAAAGTCGAATGGAATTTCGTCGATCTTGCTGAACCGTTCGTCGACCTTCAGCTTCTCGTGCAGTTCAACATGTTTCAGGACGGCGACATCGAGCAGGTTCTTGAGCCCGGACTGGTGCAGGCTGTTCAAGAAGGCATATTCGAGCACGCGCTCGGAATCTTCGCCGCGCAGGTCGAGGTGACGCTTCAGGATGACCCGGTCCTGCGTCAGCGTGCCGGTCTTGTCGGTGCACAACACGTCCATCGCCCCGAAGTTCTGGATGGCGTTGAGGCGTTTGACGATGACCTTCTTCTTCGACATCGCCATGGCGCCCTTGGCCAGATTGACCGTCACGATCATCGGCAGCATTTCCGGCGTGAGCCCCACCGCCACGGCGACCGCGAACAGCAGCGCCTCGAACCAATTGCCCTTGCTCAGGCCGTTAATCAGGAACACGAGCGGGGCCATGATCGAAATGAGGCCTATCATCATCCAGGTGATCCGAGCGATGCCCTTGTCGAAGCTCGTCAACACGCGCTGCTCGGCGATCATGCCGGCCACTTGACCAAAAGCCGTTCGAGCACCGGTGAGCGCAACAATCCCGGAGCCGACGCCGCTGACGACAATGCTGCCCATGAAGCAGATGTTCGGGAGATCGAACGGCGTCTCCGCGGTGCCAACATGGGGTTGCGCGTTCTTCTCAAGCGGCATCGCCTCCCCGGTCAGCGTCGACTGGTTGATGAAGAGATCATTCGCTGCGATTAGCCTGATGTCGGCGGGGATCATGTCGCCGGCCGACAGCAGCACGATGTCGCCGGGCACGAGCTGCTCGATCGGCACTTCGACATACTCTTGCGCGGCGCCGGGTACGTTGCGACGCACGGTCGCGGTGATCCGCACCATCCGTCGCAGCGCGTCGGCCGCCTTGTTCGAACGGTGTTCCTGGATGAAACCCAGTGAGATGCTCAGGACCACCATGACCGCGATCATGATGGCGACCCGCTGATCGCCCAGAAGGTAGGACGCCGTCGCCAGCGTCAGCAGCAGCAGGTTCAGCGGGTTCATTGACCGGCCGACCAGCTCGCCGACGATGGTGTGGCGCACCGGTTGCGCGACTTGGTTGGGACCGAGCGCGCGTAGCCGCGCCTTGACCTGCCCAGGAGTGAGGCCCTCCGCGCTTCCGTGAACCCGCTGCAGCGCTTGTTCCGGCGCGAGGCGCGCGATCTCACCGAGGGTATCACCGCTCGCCGATAAGCCTTCCGGTGCGACCGGCGATCGGCGCCATGCCCGCGCCAGGATGGACATGAAGGCGGTCCGGCGGTGTTTCTCCACGCGCTCGTCTCCTGGTCGCGATGCGCGTTATTGGCGCATGGGGAGGGGCCAAGTCTCGCCTATCCCTCAGCACGCCAGCCGGCACAGCAGGAAGTCTACACCGAACCGGCATGATCCGCAGACCCTGTCTACTTTTGCAGTTCAACGCGTAGGGCGGGTTCGTCGCAGTTTGACCCCTTTTCCGGACACCCTCCGATTACCTCATGGCACGGCCACGACATGATCCAGATCATTTACGAAAACCCTATAAACCGTTATGTTTTCACAATGTTTAGTGCGCGTAAGGCATCGCCGCTGCGATTCGATCTTCGATGCCGGAGATCTGCCTTTGTCGATATTTCGCTATGCCATTCGCGAAATGTTTTTTCGCAGGGGTCGTTCGATCGTCACCACGACGAGCGTCGCGCTCGCCGTACTAGCGGCAGTGCTGCTCACGGCGCTAGCAACCTCCTATTCCCGCGCGATCAGAAAGCCGATTGAAACCGTTGGCGCCGATGTCATCGTGCAGATGACCGGCGACATTCCACGAAGCTCGAAGGTCTCGTCTTCCCGCATCCCAATCCCTTGCTGCCGGCGACCCAGGTCGCCGAAATCCGCGTCATTCCAGGTGTCGTGTCGCTGACGCGCGCCGTCTACATGTGGGAACTCGCCCCGGATCATTTCCAGTCCGTGCTCGGCATAGAAGACGGCGAAGCCGGTCTCTCCGGGCTGGGTTCCAGACTCATCGACGGCAAGGCGCTGACTGCTGGCGACCGGGCCGTTCTTGTTGACAGTGACTTCGCAACGAAAAACAGCGTTCGGGTCGGAAGCGAGCTGAACATCGGAGGAACTATGTACCCCGTGGTGGGGGTCATCGATGCGGCGCGCTCGGGCAAGGTCGTTCGCGCGGATGTCTATATGCCGCTCGCGGTCGCGCAAGGCTTGGCCGTCGCCGCGCCGCAAGTCCAGTCGTTGTATCCGTTCAAATCCGACGATGTGAACCTGCTGCTGGTTAAGGTTGACCGGCAGCATCTGGAAGATGTGGTCGACAAGATTGGTTTGCTGCTCGGCAAGAAAGGCATCGTGTCGAGCGAATTATCGTTTCGCCAGGCGCTCGAGTGGTTGATCAAAGGCCGTCTTCCAGTCAACGGCGAACGCGAGATCCTTGTTGAGCGTCACTATGGCGCGTTCTACCGGCTCGAGCCGGGCAGCTCAATCGACATCGCCGGCAACGCCTTCAAAATCGTCGGGGTCGTTGAAATCAAGGAAGGCAGCCAGATCGCCGCCAGCAATTTCTATATGGAGATCGGCGCCGCGCGCGAGCTTGGCTCGCTGCCGCCGGGCCTCGTCAATCAGGTGTTTCTGAAAGTGGCCGATATGGCCGAGACCGAGTCGATCAAACAGCGCATCGCCAAATGGATGCCGCGCGCTTCGATCGCATCCTCCGGCACGATGCTGCAGCTTTTCGGCGGCGTTTCGCAGACCATCGGTAGCTTTCGATCCGTCGGCGTTGCCGCGGGCGCCGCAGCCGCCCTGGCCTTGAGCGCCATGCTGGTTTTGGGTGCTTTGACGGAACGGCGCAAGGAAATGGCGGTGCTGCGCGTGATCGGCTGGGAAAGCAGCCAGGTGCGCCGGCAGATCGCGGTCGAAATGGCGGTGCAGGGCCTGCTCGCCGGTCTGCTTGCGATCGGCCTGGTCGCGATCGGCAACAATCTGTTTTCCCATATTACGATCGCCATGCCCGCCAGCCTCCCGGGCGAGAATCCGGTCGACTTCGCCGCCGGCGGTTTCCACGCGGCGGCGAGCGCCTTGGCGCTGCCGGTTTCAACGACGCTCTGGGACTGGCTGTCACCCGCGATCGCGAGCGCGCTGACCTGTGGTGCATGGGGCTGGTGGTGGTCGGCCGATGCGACTGACAAGAGTCTGTGGGCGGCGGTGAAATCCACATGAAACCGCGCGCTCGAATGGGATTTGTGCAAACGGCGTGTGCAGTGTCACTGGGATCGCTCTGCCGACCGGTGGACCCATACTGCTCCTTGGCACTTCAGCGACATCACGCGCCCGCCTGAATGTGTGCGCTTATGCACCTGTAACAACGCTGTCTCTGGCCCATCACCACCCCCTCCGTTTATAAGGTCCTGACCTTAAACGGATGATTCGATGTTCCCCACCAGCTCGGGCGGCTTCAGCTTCACGGTGGCGCTGGCCGACGAGCAGGCCACGCGCCGGCTGATGGCGGACATCGCGGCCGCAATCGAGCCCGGCGACCTGATCACGCTGTCCGGCGACTTAGGGGCCGGCAAAACCACCTTCGCCCGCGCCCTAATCCGCCATCTCGCCGGCGACGAATCAATCGAGGTGCCGAGCCCGACCTTCACGCTGATGCAGTCCTACGAGCTGCCGCGCTTTCCGCTGGTGCATGCCGACCTCTACCGACTGTCGGGGCCGGGCGAGCTCGCCGAGCTCGGCTTCGACGACCTGCCCGACAACGCCGTGACGCTGCTGGAATGGCCGGACCGCGCCGCCGGCCACCTGCCGCCCAACCGGTTCGATGTCGCGCTCACTTTGTCGCCGCAGCAGGGCGAGACGTTCCGCCATGCGCGCGTCACCGGCTACGGCACCTTTGCGGCAAGGGCCGAGCGCATCGCGATCATCCGCCGCTTCCTCGAGCGCGCCGGTTTTGGGTTAGCCTCGCGCCAGCGCATCCAGGGCGATGCCTCGACGCGCTGCTACGAGCGGCTCACACTCGAGGACGCCAGCTATATCCTGATGAATTCGCCGCGCCGTCCGGACGGACCCGTCGTGCGCGACGGCAAACCCTACAGCGCGATCGCGCATCTGGCCGAATCGGTCACGCCGTTCGTCGCCATGGCGCAGGCGTTGCGCGAGCGCGGCTTTTCGGCGCCGGCGATTTTTGCCGCCGACCGCGAAGCCGGGCTGCTGCTGATCGAGGATCTTGGGCCCGAGCTGGTGGTGGCCGGCGACCCGCCGGCGCCGATCGAGGCGCGCTACGAGGTGGCGGTCGATCTGCTCGCGGCGCTGCATCGCGAACTGTTGCCGGAGCTGCTGCCGGTCGAGCTCGGCGTCGATTACCGGCTGCCGCACTACGACATGGAAGCGTTGCTGATTGAGGTGGAATTGCTGCTCGACTGGTATCTGCCGAAGCTCGAGGCCAAGGTTTCCGATAGCAAGCGCGACCGCTATCTCGCGCTCTGGCGCGAGGCGCTGCTACCCGCGCTGGACGCTCAGCCTACCTGGGTGCTGCGCGATTTTCATTCGCCTAATCTGTTGTGGCTGCCGGCGCGCACGGGCGTGGCACGCATCGGCCTGCTCGATTTCCAGGACGCGGTGAGGGGCTCGGCGGCCTACGACCTCGCCGCGCTGTTGCAGGATGCGCGCGTCGACGTGCCGGAAATGATGGAGATCGCGCTGCTGTCGCGCTACACGCGCGCGCGGCTTACCGCCGAGCCGAGCTTCGATGCGCCCGGCTTCGTCCGGCTCTATGCGACGCTGGCCGCGCAGCGCGCCTCCAAGATCCTCGGCATTTTCGCGCGGCTCGAGCGGCGCGACGGCAAGCCGCAATATTTGCGGCATCTGCCGCGGGTATCGGCCTATCTGCAGCGCGCACTGGCGCATCCGGCGCTGCTGCAGCTCAATGCCTGGTATCGCATTAATGTACCGGCGTTGAAGGCGCTCTCAAGATGACAAAAGCTGCGCCCAAAACGGCCATGGTGCTGGCCGCCGGCATGGGCACGCGCATGCGCCCGCTCACCGACCGCAGGCCGAAGCCGTTGGTGCAAGTCGCAGGCCGCGCGCTGCTTGATCATGTGCTCGACCGGCTGGCGGCGGCGGGCGTCGAGCGCGCGGTGGTCAATGTCCATCACTTCGCCGAGCAGATGATCCAGCACGTGGCTTCCCGCACGCGGCCGCAGATCGCGATCTCCGACGAACGCGGCCTGCTGCTCGGCACCGGCGGCGGCGTGTTGAAGGCGCTGCCCGAGCTCGGGGCCGCGCCGTTCTACCATCTCAACGCCGACAGCATCTGGATCGACGGCGTGCAGCCCAATCTTGCGCGGCTGGCGGAAGCCTTCGACCCCGACTCCATGGACGCCCTTCTACTACTAGCGCCAACCGCCGGCAGCATCGGCTATGGCGGGCGCGGCGATTTCGTCATGGCGGGCGACGGCACCTTGCGCGCGCGCGCCGAGCGCGAGGTGGCGCCGTTCGTCTATGCCGGCGCGGCGATCCTGGCGCCGGCGTTGTTTGCGGACGCGCCGCCGGGCGAATTTCCGCTCACCACGCTGTTTACGCGCGCGGCCGCCACCGGGCGGCTCGCCGGCCTGCGGCTGGAGGGCCTGTGGATGCATGTCGGCACCCCCGACGCCATCGCCGCGGCGGAAGCCGCCATCCGCGCCAGCGCGGGCTCATAGCTCACACCGTCATTCCGATTCGGGCGCGGCCTAAAGCGTGTATGATTCGCGCATGCCGGCCACAACGCCACGCGTCTTCAACATCCCCGCCTCAGCGCCGTTTCTGCCGGCGCTGATCGGCGCGTTACGCGAAGGCAAGCTGGTGCCCGGCTTTCCGGCCACGCGCGATCCGCTCGAACTCGCCCGCGCCACGCTCTATCTGCCGACGCGGCGCGCCTGCCGGCTGGCGCGCGACGTGTTCCTCGAATGCCTCGACGGCGACGCCGCCATCCTGCCGCGTATCGTCGCCATCGGCGACCTCGACGAGGACGAGATCGCCTTCGCGCAAGCCGCCACCGGCGAGCTTGCCGAGGCCGCGCTTGAACTGCCGCAAGCGATCGCGCCGCTGGAGCGTCGGCTGCTGCTGGCCGAGCTGATCCTGATCTGGGCGAACTCGCCGGAGGTGCGCAGCGCCGCCGGTTCGCCGCTGATCGCCAACACGCCGTCGGCCGCGCTCGGGCTGGCGGACGATCTCGCCCGCCTGATCGACGACATGACCACGCGGCAGGTGAGCTGGGACGCGCTCGATGGGTTGGTGCCGGACGATCTCGATCCCTATTGGCAGCTCTCGCTGCGCTTCCTCAAGATCGCGCGCGTGGCTTGGCCGGGCATCCGCGCCGAACGCGGCGAGATCGAAGCGGCCGAGCGGCGCGACCGGCTGATCGAGGCCGAAGCCAAGCGGCTGGCCAGCAGCGATGCGCCGGTGATCGCCGCCGGCTCCACCGGCTCAATGCCGGCCACCGCCAAACTGCTCGCCACCATCGCCGGGCTTCCGCATGGCGCGGTCGTACTGCCCGGCCTCGATATCGATCTCGACGATGCCTCATGGCAACTCATCGCTGGCGACGATGCCGACAACAGCCACGACGGCGCACCCGCCGCCGGCCATGCGCAATTCGCCATGCACGCGCTGCTGGCGCGTATCGGCATCGCGCGCAAAGACGTGGTCGCGCTCAGCGATCCGAAGCCGCACGGGCGCGAAATGCTGGTGTCGGAAGCATTGCGGCCGGCCGCCACAACCGAACGCTGGCAGCAGCGCCGCAAGACCAAGGACTTCGACGCCGCCGCGCACCCGGCGCTCGCCTCGCTCGGCATGATCGAGGCCACCAATCCCGAGGAAGAAGCGCTCGCCATCGCGGTCGCCTTGCGTGAAGCACTCGACACCGCAGACAAGACCGCCGCACTTATTACGCCCGATCGCGCCTTGGCGCGCCGCGTCGTGGCCGCACTGGAGCGCTGGCAGGTGGCGGTCGACGATTCCGGCGGTGACTCGCTGGCCGACACCGAGGCGGGCGTGTTCGCGCGGCTCACCGCCGAAGCCGCGCTCGGCGGGCTTGAGCCGGTGACGCTGCTGGCGCTGCTGAAACATCCGTTGCTGCGGCTTGGGCAGCCGCCCGGCGAACACAACGCAGCCATCGCGGCGCTGGAGCGCAGCGTTCTGCGCGGACCGCGGCCGCGCCCCGCGACCGCCGGCCTGGCGCATGCGCTGGCGAGCTTCCGCGCCAATCGCTCCTCGCTTCACCGCAGCGACCCGCGCTGGCTGATTGCTGAGGAAGAGCTCGATGCCGCCGCCACCCTGATCGCCAAGCTCGCCGCCGCGCTGGCGCCATTGGAAACGCAAAAGCCCGGCGATCATCCGCTCGCCACGCTCGCTGCCCGCCACAGCGAGGCTATCGCCGCGCTCGGGCGCGACGCCGCCGGAGAAATCGCCGCCTTCGCCGGCAATGACGGCGCCGCGCTCGCGCGCGCGTTTGAGGAAATCGCCGCCAGTTCGTCGGCGGCCGGTCTGACCGTCGCCAAGGGCGACTACGCCGAGCTGTTTCACGCGACCATCGGCGACCGCGTGGTGCGGCGGCCGGAAACGCGTGACGTGCGCGTGCGCATCTTCGGCCCGCTGGAAGCGCGCCTGCAAACAATCGACCGGATCGTGCTCGGCGGCCTCAACGAGGGCACTTGGCCACCGGAAACGCGCAGCGACCCCTGGCTGAGCCGGCCGATGCGCCGCGACCTCGGCCTCGATCCGTCCGAGCGCCGCATCGGCCTGTCCGCGCACGACTTCGCGCAGGCGCTGGGCGCACAAGAAGTAATTCTCACCCACGCCGGCAAGCTTGCCGGCGCGCCGACGGTGACCTCGCGCTTCGTGCAGCGCATCGCCGCACTCGCCGGCCAAGAGCGATGGAATACCGTGCTTCAGCGCGGCCACCAGTATCTCGATCTCGCGCGCGCGCTCGATCATCCGGCCAAGATCAAGGCGGCCGAGCGTCCGCAGCCAAAGCCGCCGCGCGAAGCGCGCCCATCCAAGCTTTCAGTGACCGAGATCGAGCACTGGCTGCGCGACCCGTACACCATCTATGCCAAGCACGTGTTGCGGCTATTCCCGCTCGATGCGGTCGACACGCCGCCGGGCGCGCGCGACCGCGGCACCATCATCCATGCGGCGATCGGCGACTATACGAAGATGTTCGCGCAAAAACCGCCGGCCGACCCGCTGAACGAGCTGCTCGGGTTGGGCGAGAAACATTTCGCCGCACTGTCCGATTTTCCGGAAGCGCGCGCGTTCTGGTGGCCGCGCTTCGTGCGCATCGCGCGCTGGTTCGCGCAATGGGACGGCGCGCGGCGCGGCGATATCGCCGCGCTGCACGCGGAGATCCGCGGTGAAATCGAGATCCCGCTCGGCGGCACCACGTTCACGCTGTCGGCCCGCGCCGACCGCATCGAGCGGCTCAGCGACGGCCGCTACGTTGTCCTGGACTACAAGACCGGCCGACTGCCCGGCCATGACGAGGTCAAGGTCGGCTTCGCGCCGCAGCTCACGCTGGAATCCGCCATTCTGCGCGCGGGCGGCTTCGCCGATATCGCGCGCGGGGCCTCGGTCGCCGAATTGGTCTATGTCGGCCTCAAGGGCGGCGAGCCGGCGGGCGAAATCAAGATCGTCAAGCTCAAGGACAGCACGCCCGATGCCGAAGCGGACGGCGCGTTGCAAAAACTCGCCAACAACGCGAGACGATACCTGATCGACGGCGAGCCTTATTCTTCAATGCTCAGTCCAATGTGGAAGACCCGCTACGGCGACTACGATCACCTCGCCCGTGTCAAGGAATGGTCGCTCACTGGCGGCGCCGACGAGGGAGAAGGCGCGTGAGCGTATTATCGCCGACCGCGAGCCCGCTGCATTTCTTTGACCGCGCGTCGGCGCTGGGCGACGCGTGCCAGGGCGGCTTCTTCGTCCGAGACAGCAACCGGCAACAGGAGTTCAATCGGCACGCCGAGCGCCCGGGCAAACTTCTGATGCAGCGTGACAGGGCCTTTGCGCTTTCCCGCTTCCAGGTCGGAAAGATAGCCCTGCGTGATGCCAACGGATTCCGAAGCCGCCAACTCGGCCTGTGTCATGCCACGCCACTCGCGCAACACCCGAACGGGATTCTCGCCCGCGGCCACGCGATCGACAACGATCTTGGGCAGCACGATCTCGGTACCGGCCGTGATCGCCGCGCGTGCATTGCGCACGATCCTGGCCGCGCCGGTATCCTCATCGGCAGCCAGAGCGGTGAGCCGCTCGTATTCCCGCTTCGGCAGAACAGCGAGTTCCTCGCCGCCCGTCGTCTTGATGAACTGAACTTTGGTCATGAAGACCTCTCAATCATAAATTTCGCGGCGATGCCCGACGGCGGCGACGACGATGGTGTCGCCCTCGACATAGAAGATGACGCGCCAGTCGCCAACGCGCAGCCTTGCTCCGGCGCGGCCTTTGAGCCGTTTCACGTCGCCGTGCCCAGTCTCGGCAAAAACCGCCAGCTTGGCCTCGATTCGCCGGCGGATGTTGGCGGAAAGCCCAAGCCATTGGCGCGTTGCCGCGCTGGTGAACGCGATCTGCACGTTTGCGATATAACAAATTGCGATATCAAAAACAAGATTAATATTGCTAAATGCAATAATCCGAGGCGCCCGTGACCGCCGCTCGCATCATTCCGCCCGATGTGCTTGATGTTCAGGTCAGGGCCGCCGATCCCGACGTCTCGGCCTTCGTGTCCGCCAATGCCGGCTCCGGCAAGACCTATGTGCTGGCGCAGCGCGTGATCAACCTGCTGCTGCGCGGCGTCGATCCGGCCAAGATCCTGTGCATCACCTTCACCAAGGCCGCCGCCGCCAACATGGCGAACCAGGTCTTCAGCAGGCTGGCCGAATGGACCACACTCGACGACGACGCTCTCGATGAGAAGATCGCGGCCAGCACCGGGCTCAAGGCCGATGCCCTCCAGCGCGCGCGGGCGCGCCGGATGTTTGCTTCCGCGCTGGAGACGCCGGGCGGACTGAAGGTGCAGACCATCCATGCCTTCTGCACGCGGCTGCTGCACCGGTTCCCGTTCGAGGCCAATGTCGCCGCGCGCTTCACCGTGCTCGACGAAGCAACGACCACGCAGTTGCTGGATAAATTGACATTGGATGTGCTGCTGGACGCCTCGGCCGAGCCCGAAAGCGCGCTCGGCCGCGCGCTGGCCACCGCCATCGTGGTCGCCGCCGACCAGACCTTCAAGGACGTGGTGAGCGATGCGATCGCCGACCGCGACGCGCTCACTGAATGGATCGCGCGCGCCGGCAGCGTCGATTTAGCGATTGCCGAATTGTCGAACACCTTCGGCATCGATCCGAATGACACCGTTGAGTCGGTCAAGCAGGAATTCTTCTCGCATTCGCTCATCCCTATTGCAGAATGGCCGGCACTGATCGAGATTCTCGATTCCGGCTCGGTCTCCGACAAGAAGCACATCGCGGCGCTCGAGGCCGCGTGTACCGCTTCGGAGCGCGAACGCATCGATGAATATCTGAAAATCTTCTGCACCGCCGAACGCGAGCCGCGCAAACGGATTCTCACTGACAAGCTTGCGAAGGCGCATCCGGATTGGGCCGACCGCCTCGTTGCCGAGCAAGAACGCTTGTGCCAACTGCTCGCCCGCGAACGCGCGCTGGCCGCGCGCGAGCGCACCAAGGCGCTCGTCACCATCGCCGTCGAAGTGATCGCGCGCTACCAGACGGAAAAGGAACGCCGCGCGCTGCTCGACTATGACGACCTGATCGACAAGACGCTGGCGCTGTTTGCCAACGTGTCGGCGGCCTGGGTGCTCTACAAGCTCGATCTCGGCATCGACCATGTGCTGATCGACGAGGCGCAGGACACCAGCCCGAAGCAATGGACGATCATCCGGACAATCGCCTCGGAATTCATGCCCGGAGGCGGTCGGCCGAATGTGCGGCGCACAATGTTTGCAGTCGGCGACGAGAAGCAGTCGATCTTCTCATTCCAGGGCGCGGCGCCGAAGGCGTTCGACGAAATGCGCCGCCTGTTCGCCAGCCAATTCGACACGCCCGAGCAAGGCTGGCGCTATTTGCGCTTCCACCACTCGTTCCGCTCGGGCGAGAATGTGCTGGGCTCGGTCGATCAGGTGTTTGCCGCGCGCGAGACTTACGTCAGCGTGACCACCGACGAAGCCGGCATCCCGCCGCACATAGCCTTGCCCAACGTCGCGCCCGGTCTGGTCGAGCTTTGGCCGCTGATGGCGCCCGCCGAAAAGCGCGAGATCGAAGGCTGGGACGCGCCGTTCGACACCTTGAGCGAGGAAAGCCCGCGCGTGCTGCTGGCGCGCCGGATCGCGGCCCATGTGAAACGCTGGATGGCGCGCGGGCTGAAAGCCGGCGAGGTGCTGGTGCTGGTGCGCCAGCGCGGGCCGCTGTTCGAGGCGATCATCCGCGCGCTGAAGAATGCCGGCGTGCCGGTCGCCGGCGCCGACCGGTTGGTGCTGACCGAGCATATCGCGGTGATGGACCTGATGGCGCTCGCCGACGCGCTGCTGCTGCCGGACGACGATCTCAGCCTGGCGAGCGTGCTCAAGAGCCCGCTGTTCGGGCTCAGCGAAGAGCAGCTGTTCACGCTCGCCTGGGATCGCAAGACTTCGCTGTGCGCAGCCTTGCGCGCCAAAGCCGGTGACGATCCGGTGTTTGCCACGGCCGACGGCGCATTGAATGAGTTGGCGAAGGCCGCGCGCAAGCTCTCGCCATTTGCTTTCTTTGCCCATGTGCTGGGCGCCGCACGCGGGCGGCAGAAATTCTTAGGCCGCCTCGGTCCGGAAGCCAACGACGCGCTCGACGAATTCCTCAACCTCGCGCTCGATTACGAGACGCGGCAGACGCCGTCGCTGCAAGGTTTTCTCGCCTGGCTGCGGGCCGCGCGCAGCGAAGTGCGCCGCGATATGGAAATGGCGCGCGATGAGGTGCGGGTGATGACCGTGCACGGCGCCAAGGGGCTGGAAGCCAACACCGTGATCCTGGCCGACACCACGACGCCGCCCGGCGGTCCGCGCGATCCGCGGCTGCTACCCCTCGCAAACGGCGCGCTGGTGTGGGCGACCGCGCGCGCCGAGGATGGCGGCGCCATGGCGGACGCGCGCACGCAGGCGCAGGGCGACGCGCGCGACGAATATCGGCGGCTGTTGTACGTGGCGATGACGCGCGCGGCCGAGCGTCTGATCGTGTGCGGCACGCAAGGCGCGCGCAAGATTCCCGACGGCTGCTGGTATCAGCTCGTCAGCGACGCGCTGAGCACATATTGCGTGCCGGAGCCGGCGGACGACGGCGATGGCGAGGTGCTGCGCTACCGCAAAGGCGAGGCGCCACCGGCCGTGCCCGCGCAGGCCGTGGCGGCGAGTGCGAAGAAGCAAACGCCGCTGCCGGCTTGGCTGACGAGCCATGCGCCGGCCGAGCGCGCGGCGATGCGCACCGTCACCCCGTCCAGCGCCATGGATGACGACGCGGCGCGCCCCGTTGCGACCGGCGGCACGGCCTCCGCCCTGCTGCGCGGCTCGCTGCTGCACCGGCTGATGCAGTCGCTGCCGGATATTCCGCCTGAGCGGCGGCTCAAGGTGGCAGAGGCCTATCTGGCGCGCGCCGGCGCCAAATTGGCTGCCGAGGAGCGCGCCAAAATCGCCGAGCAAGTCATGCTCGTGCTCGAGGATCCGCGCTTCTACGAGCTATTTACCTCCGGCAGCCGGGCGGAAGTTCCGATCGTCGGCCGGCTGCCAATGGGCGGCCAAACGGTGCTGGTGTCGGGCCAGATCGACCGCCTGGCGGTGACGCAAGCCTCTGTTCTGATTGCCGATTTCAAAACGAATCGGCCGCCGCCGCGCCGAATCGCCGACGTACCAGAGGCTTACGTGCGGCAGCTCGCGCTCTACCGCGCCGTGCTGGCGAAATTGTACCCGGACAAACCGTTGCGGGCCGCCCTGATCTGGACCGAAGTGCCTGATCTCATGGAGCTTTCCGCTGAGGCGCTGGACGCTGCCCTGGCGCGGGTCACCTGCGCGTGAGAGCGGCTTGACGCTGCCGGACGGCGTTCATAGGTTCCAGCCCTCGCTTTTTGGGGTGCGATTCCCCCGCCCAGCACAAGAGGAAATTCCCATGGCCGTCGGCAAAACGTCGGACGCAAGCTTCGAATCGGACGTATTGAAATCGGCCGAGCCAGTCGTCGTGGATTTCTGGGCGGAATGGTGCGGACCCTGCCGCATGATCGCGCCGGCGCTTGAGGAAATCTCCGGCCAGGTCGGCGACAAGGTCAAGATCGTCAAGCTCAATGTCGACGAGAACCCGAACACCGCGGCGAAATACGGCATCATGTCGATCCCGACGCTGTTGCTGTTCAAGAATGGCGAGATCGCTTCGCGCCAGGTCGGCGCGGCGCCGAAGCAGAAGCTGCATCAGTGGATCAGCGGCGCGGTCTGATCGCCAGCAAATTTTTAGGACAAACGGCCGGTCTTAGCGCCGGCTGTTTCATTTCAACTCGGCGGCGTGCCGTTCTCACGCAAGACTTCGCCGGCGAGATAGAGCGAGCCTGTGATCAGGATCCGCGGCGGCGGATCGAGGTCGAGCTTGCGCGCGGTCTCGAGCGCTTCGGTGAGGTTGTCGCGGCTGGTCGCCGGCAAGCCGATGGCGCGCGCGGCGTCAGCCACCGCTTCCGCGCTCAGGCCGTTCTCGGCGCCCGGCACCGGCACTGCGATCAGCCGGCGGGCGAGCCCGGTGAAATTGCGCAGGAACCCTTCGCAATCCTTGCTTGCCAGCATGCCGACGATCAGAACCAGCGGACGCGAGACGCGCTCTTCGAGATCGGCGAGCGCCGCCGCAACGGCGCGGCCGCCGTCGGGATTATGCCCGCCGTCGAGCCACAACTCGCTCCCCGCGGGCGCAAGCTCGACCAGGCCGCCTTGGCCGAGCCGGTGCAGCCGCGCCGGCCATTCCGCCTTGATCATGCCGGCCTCGAACGCGGCCGGCGGAATCTTGAATGGCTTGATCGCGCGCAGCGCCGCGATGGCGAGGCCGGCATTCTCGAATTGATGGCGGCCGTAAAGTTTCGGCGCCGGCAGATCGAGCAGGCCCGTTTCGTCCTGATAGACCAAGCGTCCGCGCTCCTCGGTGGCGGTCCAATCCTCGCCGGCAATCTTCAACGGCGCGCTGAGTTTCGCCGCTTGCCGTTCGATCACGGCGAGCGCGTCGCGGCTCTGCGCGGCGACGATCGCCGGCACGCCGCGCTTGAGGATGCCGGCCTTCTCGGCCGCGATCTTGTCGAGCGTGTCCCCGAGAAAGTCGGTGTGGTCGATCGAAATGCGCGTGATGATCGTGGCCAGTGGCTGGTCCACCACATTGGTCGCGTCCAACCGCCCGCCAAGTCCAACTTCTAACAGCAGCACATCGGCCGGATGGCGCGCGAACAACAGCAGGCCGGCCGCGGTCGTGATCTCGAACACGGTAATGGGCGCGCCGGCATTGGCGCGCTCGCATTCCTCCAGCGTCGCCGTCAGCTCGTCATCGGATACGAGCCTGCCCTCGTACCCGAACTTGGGTTTACCCGTGTTCGACATAGAGTGGCCGAAATCGGAAACATCCGGCTGCGGCTGCGCGCCAAGCCGGAAGCGCTCGTTGAAGCGCACCAGATGCGGCGAGGTATAGACGTGCACGCGCTGCCCCGCCGCTTCCAGAATCGCGCGCAGAAAAGCGATGGTGGAGCCCTTGCCGTTGGTGCCGGCGACATGGATCACCGGCGGCAGCTTGCGCTCGGGATGATCGAGCGCGGCAAGCAGACGCTGCACGCGATCGAGCGACAGATCGATGCGCTTGGGATGCAGCGCGGTCAGCCGCGCGACGATGGAGTCGATGGGGGTCATTTATTTATCTGTCATGCCCCACCAATCTCGGGTTCACCCGAGATTGGCACGTTAAAATTAGCAAGTCAGCTAAAGCTGACTTGCGTGGCGGGGCATCCAGTAAATACTGGCCTTTCGATTATAGGGCGCCGGGAATACTGGATCATCCGCTTTCGCGGATGATGACAGCTGAATCACGCGTGTGCCGGGACCGGCAAGCGCTGCTGCACGCCAGGCGCCGGCGCCTTGGTCAACAGCCGGCACAGTTCCGCCAGCGTCGCCCGCAACTTGTGCCGATGCACCACCATGTCCACCATGCCGTGCTCGGTGAGATATTCGGCGCGCTGGAACCCTTCCGGCAATTTTTCCCGGATGGTCTGCTCGATCACGCGCGGGCCGGCAAATCCGATCAGCGCGCCGGGTTCCGCGATGTGCACGTCGCCAAGCATCGCATAGGAGGCGGTGACGCCGCCGGTGGTGGGATTGGTGAGCACGACGATGTAGGGCTTCCTCGCCTCGCGCAGCATCTGCACGGCGACGGTGGTGCGCGGCAATTGCATCAGCGACAGGATGCCTTCCTGCATGCGCGCCCCGCCCGAGGCCGCGAACATGATGAACGGCGTTTTCCGGCGCACGGCGTTCTCCAGCCCGGTGACCACCGCTTCGCCGGCCGCCATGCCGAGCGAGCCGCCCATGAAATCGAAATCCTGCACGCCGATCGTGACCATCAGCCCTTCCAGGCGGCCGATGCCGAGCTTCACCGCGTCCTGCAATCCGGTCTTAGTGCGTGCATCCTTCAGACGATCGGCATAGCGGCGCTCGTCGCGGAATTTGAGCGGATCGAGCGGCACCTCCGGCACGGCGATGTCTTCGTACTCGCCGCTGTCGAACATCGTCTTCAGCCGCATCGGCGCGCTGACGCGCATATGATAGTTGGAGCTCGGTATGACAAACTGGTTGGCCTCGACATCCTTGTAGAACACGAGCTGGCCGGTCTCCGGACATTTGATCCAGAGGTTTTCCGGCGTCTCGCGGCGCAGGAAACTGCGAATCTTCGGCCGCACGACGTTGGAGATCCAGTTCATGGCAAGCCTATATAAGAATGATTCGCCGCCATTATAACAACTGCAGCGGCGGAATGGGTCACGAAGCCGCCACCCGGCGGGCGGCACGCACGCCCGCGGCCAAGACGGAAACGAGATCGGTCACCGCCTTCACCGTGCCAGGTCCGGCTTTGCTGTTCTTATCGAGGCTCGTGCGTAGCGCGTCCACCAGTGCGGAGCCGACAACCACGCCGTCGGCGCCGGCCGCGATAGCACGGGCCTGCTCCGCGGTCCGCACGCCGAAGCCGACCGCGACCGGCAGCTCGGTGTGCCGCTTGATGCGCGAAACCGCAGTGGCGACCTTGCTTGCATCGGGCGTGGCCGCTCCGGTGATCCCGATGATCGAAACGTAATAGACGAAGCCGGAGGTGTTGTTGAGCACGGTCGGCAGCCGCTTGTCGTCGGTGGTGGGCGTGGCGAGACGAATGAAATTCAGGCCGGCCTTCAGCGTCGGCAGGCAAAGTTCCTCGTCTTCCTCGGGCGGCAGATCGACCACGATCAAGCCGTCGACGCCGGCCGCCTTGGCGTCGACGAGAAAGCGGTCGACGCCGTAGATATAAATCGGATTGTAATAGCCCATCAGCACGATCGGTGTCGCGTCGTCGGTTTTGCGGAACTCGCGCACCAGCTTGAGCGTCTTGATCATGTTCTGGCCGCCACGCAGCGCGCGCACGCCGGCCGCCTGGATCGCCGGCCCGTCCGCCATCGGATCCGTGAACGGCATGCCGAGCTCGATCACGTCGGCGCCGGCTTTCGGCAACGCCTTGGCAATGGCGAGCGAGGTGTCGTAGTCGGGATCGCCCGCCATGGTGAAGGTCACAAGCGCAGCGCGGCCTTCGTCTTTCAGTGCGGCGAAGCGCCGGTCGATGCGGGTGGTCATCGCTTCTTGCTTTCCAGAAACGCCGCCACCGAATCGAGATCCTTATCGCCGCGGCCGGAGATGTTGACCACCATCAGGTGATCCTTCGGCTTCGTCGGCGCGATCTCCAATACTTTCGCCAGCGCATGCGCCGGCTCGAGCGCCGGGATGATGCCTTCCAGCTTGCTGCAAAGCTGGAACGCCG
>Ga0097691_1000405_pt1 | contig 38610 bp, 32 predicted proteins | sample NGESurdeep072012_8_FD_72858 | JGI IMG/M metagenome (GOLD analysis project Ga0097691, IMG submission 72858) | Arctic peat soil microbial communities from Barrow, Alaska - NGEE Surface sample 210-1 deep-072012 | ecosystem: Environmental > Terrestrial > Soil > Wetlands > Peat ... | reverse complement strand
ACGACCGCCGTCGACGGAATTCCGCACGTCCCCGCGAGCGGGAACGTCCGCGTGCCGTTCGCCGCGAGCGCGGGGCCGCCGAGCGAGCCCTGCGGCCACCGCGTGTCGATGACGCGGCAGGGCGGGAGGACGTGGAGGCTCGTGGCGATCGGGGGCGTAGACGGCCGCCATCCGAGCTGCACGACCTCGAAGTCGCTCGCGTGGATCGCCGAGAACGCCGGATTCAGGACGCCGTTGTCCCAACGCGTGTCGTAGGTGCCTTGCACGTAAAGGTCCGTCCCGTTGTCGGCCACGATGAGCCCGTATGTCTTCATGGCCTGGAACATCTTTTGCGCCTCGGCGGGAAACGTCGACACGTCTTTCGAGACCTTCAGCCGCAGGCGCGTCCCCAGCGGCGGGGCGCTCGGGTTCGAGCCCGCGACGTGCGAGGCCGGATACACGTATCCGTTCGAGCCGCGCAGTGTCACGCGGAACGCGTGGCGGATCGGGCCCGCCCCCGAGGCCTCGTCGTAGCGGACCAGGCCGGGAAGAATCGCGAGTCCAGCGGCGTCGGCGCTCGTCCACCCGTCGGGCCGGCGCGCGTTGCTGTCGAGCGGGAACACCGCGCCCGAGCCCGCGGTCCACGTGCACGACGGCGAGCCCGCGGGCAGGCAGCGTGTGTTCCACGTCTCGAAAAGGAAGCGGTTGTCCGTGTCGACGACGAGCATGTGCTTGTCGCCCGCGCACGGCGAGCCTGCATACGAGGAATCGCAGTTTCCCGGATAGCCGCCCTCGATCCAGTGCGGCTGCGTCTTCGCCTCGACCGGGATCGGATAGCCGGCGGGCCTGCCCGGCGCGCCGGGGTCGCTCTCCGTCGCGTAGTCGAAAGCCATCGGCTCGAGAGGCTGGGTCCCCGGCACGACGGCATACGGCATGCCGTAGATCGCGGGCGCGGGCGAGGAGTCGCCCCCTAAGTCGGGGTGCATCCCCTTCGTCGCGCCGATCCAGGCGATGAACACGGCACTGTTCGCGTCCACGGGCGCCGACGTCACGTCGGCGTTCCACCAGTTGTCCGCGGGAAAGAGCGGCAGTGGCCCGGGGAGGGCACCGCCCTGCACGGCCTGGCCCGCGAGCGGCGCGGCGGCGAATGCCGCCGCGAAGGCAGTGAAGACGGCTGCGTGAAGTCCGCTCCTCACTTGAAGTACCCGTTCACGTCGAGAACGAGGTCGAGCGCACCAGCCGCGTTGTTCTTCACGAGGAAGCTGCCGTCCGAGGCGAGATAGACGATTGCGTTGTTCGCGCGCGTGCGGCCCGTGCTAAAGCTCAAGGTCGATGCCGTGGGCGGGGACGAAAGGCCGTTCGGGTAGACGAGGAGGTCTCCGGTCGCCGCGGGGTTGACGGCCGTGACGTTCGCGGAGAGCGCGACGGCGCCCGCCGGCAGGTTGCAGACGCCGATCGCGACGAAAGCGCGCAGGCCGAGGGCCCCGATCGGCGGCCCGCCGAGCGGCCCCGCCGCGTTCCGCGTGTCGACGACCCGGCAGGGGGCGATCGCGTTGAACTTCGTCGCGGCGGAGACGGGCGGAGGAGGAGGGGTCCCGGCACCCGTGTAGGTGTAACCGTTACGGAGCGTCCCCGTCGAGTTGTCGGGGTTGAAGACGACGACGTCCATGACGCCGGCCGCGTGCGCCGGAGTCGCGGCCGTGAGCTGGCCCGCGTTCACGAAGGTCACCGAGGTCAGGGAGATAGAGCCCGTCAGATCGACGAACGCCGCGGTCGCGCCGCTCACGAATCCCGACCCGTTGATCGTGACGGACGTTGCGCCCGACGTCGAGCCGGTCGGCGGAACGATGCTCGAAATTGTCGGGCCCGTGGGCGTGGCGGCGCCGTTGAAGATGCAGGCGGAGGGTCCCGACGATGCCCCCGTGACGGCATTCGTGAAGTATCGCGAGAGCGTGAGCGGGTGGAAGACGAGTCCGGCCACGCAGCCACTGAGCATGTGGCAATAGCTCATGAGCGTGCCCGTGGTTGTGACGCCGCTGTACGTCGCGGACGCGGGGCACGACGGCGTGCCGCCGAAGCAGTTCGTGCCTGCCTCGGCCGCATAGCACGTGTCTGGCTTGGGGTCGGCGTAGCAATGCGTGTGTGGTGAGCTGAAATTGTGGCCGATCTCGTGCGCCGTGATGAAGACGTCGTTCGTGGCAGTGTCCGCCGCGAACTTGAAGACCTTGCTGAAGCTGTAGCCGGTAAACGTACTGCACAGCCCGCCGATCCAGGCGACGCCGGAGGCCGAGCTAGTCTCCGGCTGCTTGCCGGAGAGGATCGCTGCCAGCGTCCGCTTGACGCCGCCGTAGTGGGCGCCCCAGTAACTCGAGAACTCGCTCAGCTCGGCGCCGCCCGCGTTGCCATTCGAGTTCTGCGTGTACGGATCCGTCACCGAAGACAGCCTGAGGATCGTGTAGCCCTGCAGGAGGTGGAGCTGCAGGTCGCGCTCGTAGATGAGGTTCATCTGGTTGAAGAGATGAGCGATGTAGTTCGTCGCGTTCGTCGTGTTGTCGGAGAATTTCGTCCCCATGAACTCGTTGTCGGTGTCGATCGCGACGACGGCGTACTTCGTGAACGCGGCGAGCGGCGCGCGCACCGCGAGGGTTTCGCGTTCCGGGGCCGGAGCGGGCATGACGTCGGAGGGCATCAGGGGCAGCTTCTCTTCCCCGCACTCCCACGTTCTCGCCGTCCCGTCCGCATCCCGCGTCTCGGGAGCCGCGAGGCGGTGGCGGCCGCCCGTCCATGCGGCCGGCAAGGCGAGTTCGAAAGTCCCGCGATCGGAGAGCACGAGCCCTTTCATCGAACCCGTGACCGGGTCGAGCGCGACGGCCACGCGGGCCGAGCCGTTGACGTCGCGGCCCTGGAAGAAGGCCCACGTGGAGCGCGGGACCGCGACCTCGCCATTCTTTCCGATCGCGACGATGCGCGCGTCGGGCGCATAGACCTCGGTCCGCGTCAGGACCATCGTGCGCGAGACGCCGGGCGCGACGGGCCACGCGTCGACGGCGAGGCTCTCGCCTGCCGTCAGCGACGCGAGCGCGGGGGCAAGCCGCGCGTCGAACGCGAGAAGCTCGCCCTCTCCCCCGTCCGGAGTGCCGTAAAGCGGCCCCGGTCTCGTGGCGACGAGGCGATCGGCCGTCCGCTCCGCCAGCGCCACGCCCGAGGCGAGGACGGCGAGGAGCGCCAGAAGGCGGGCGGCGGAGCAGCGAGAGATCGTCATGAGGGTCTGATGGAAGTGTCCTCTCACTCGATTCGCATACACATTTCCTGCCGGTTCTCCACGGAAGTGAGTGGGGTCACCGAAGAGAGGGCCGAGCGGACGGAAAACGCCCTGATTCGAGGGAGGAACGCCCTGTTTCGGGGGCTCACCCGCAACAAAATGGCTCTACACAGTGGGAGAGTCGACAAAATCTGTCGGACCCGTCAGCGTACGAGAATGTGCTGGGGCGGCGACCAGGACTCGACTCGCGTTCCTTCCGGGCCGCCAACGCCGAACTCCAGAACGTAATCGCCGGACACCACGCGCCCGTTCACGGTCACGTCGGCGCGCAGCCCACCGTCTTCTTCCGAGAAGAGTGGCACGCCACCCTCCGTCGCGACAACGGGACCGCCGGGCCGGCGCCACCTGTAAAAGAGCGTGTTGGCGCGCGGCGCCGTACCCGAAATTCCGACCGAGAATCGCGCGGAACCTCCTGACGCGATCGCTCCAGGGCCTTCGATCGTCCACGAGGGGCCGAACGCGGCGCCCTCGATGAGCGCGCTCGCGACCAAGGGCGGCTGCCCGCGATCGGAGAATGGACCGACACGCACCTGCGTGAGGCCGACGACGAGAGCGGCCTCTCCTTCTTCGGAAGGAGCTTCGACATCGAAAGCGACGCGCGCGGTGACGCCGGCCTTCAGGCGCAGGAAGGGCCAATCAGTCTCCTCGAAGAGAGTTGGCCCGTCGAGCCCCCGGCGCTGCCACCTCACGAGAAGGCGCACGCCGCCCGCGTTCATGAAGCCGCCGAGTCCCTTCCACGAGTCGTTTCCTTCGTTCGTCACGCGAACGGCGAGGCGGCGCCTCTCGCCCGGCGCCCAACGCGTCGGCGGCTCTTCCTCCCACGCGTAGCGCACGGCCGTGGCGCGATCTTCGAGCCGGGTTCGCGTCGCGAGCCGCGGCACGAGGAGGCCGAGAAAGTCGGGCGGCGCGGGCCCCGCGGCGAGAGCGAGCGCCGGCGACGAACGCCGAAGCGTCCACAGTCCGTAACCCCAATTCCCGCTGTCTCCTCCCGGATAGAAGAAGGCTCCGATGATCTGGAAAAAGAACGCGAGGGCGAGAGACGCGCCCACGAAGAGCCGGCCCGACACGTGGCTCCACGCCGTTTCGAGCGGGCCGGCGAGGGACGCGAACAGAGCGGGCAGTCCGTGGATCGCGTACCGCGGCCCGTAGCAGTAACCGCCCGCCCAGTCGAACGACTGCCCGTGTACGCAGAGGGACGCGAGATATCCGACGAGAAGGAGCCTCGTGCCCGGCAGTCGGTCGGGGCCGCGCCAGGGAAGGAGCGCTACGAGGAGCGCGATCGGGGAGAAGAAGAAGAGTCCCCGGTTGCTGAAGAGAAGTCCGGCAAGACCGGGCAGAGCCGCGAGACCGGTCCGGTTGCGCCCGACGAGCCTTCCGTCCGGGCCCGTATATGTGCCGTAGCCGCCGAACACGTTTCCGAAATGAAGGAGGTTCCAGCCGAGGGCGAGCGCGCCGATCGCGAGACTCACCGCGAAGAAAGGCCACGAGCGCCGTCCGTGACGCCGGACGACGAGGAACGCGATCGGGAGGAAGAACAAAACGTCCGTCGGACGGTTCGCCGCGAGGAGGCCCGCGACGAGGCCGAAGCCCGCGAGTCCGCCCGGCGAGCGCACGTCCGACATGAGGAAGAGAAGACACGCCGCGAGGAGAAGCTCTCCAGTGCCGTGCTGCCAGAGCGCCTGGCTCGAGATCGTGAAGGTCGAGGTTCCGAACGCGTACGCCGCCGTCAGGAGGAGCGCGAAGCGCGGGCGCGTCAGACGCAGGAGCACGAGGAAGAGAACGGCCGCCGAGCCCGCGGCCACGACAGAGGCGGCGAGCTTCTCCATGAGCACGCGCGCGATTTCGGGATCGCCGCCGCGCGCGACCCAGACGGCCGCCGGAACGTAAAGGGGCGTGACGAGGAGCGGGGTCACGACGGGATAGAAGGAAACCCACGACCCCGTTCGCGAGCGCACGATCGAATACGAGATGGAGGACGGGATCCCCTTCGGCTCTTCGAGAGTGAGCCCGTGACCCGAGAGGATGCGGAAAGGAAGCAGGCTCGAGGCGAGGCTGTCGAAGCTCGCGATGTAGCGCAGGTTCGCGTTGTAGACGAGGATCGCCACGAGGAAGACGAGTAGCGCTTGCGTGCCCGGGCGGCGCGGCATGTCTTGTCGTCTGTCAGCGCCGCCGCGCGGCTTTCATCTCGGAACGGGCTTCGCGGTCGGCCTCGCGGCGCCGGATCGTCTCGCGCTTGTCGTGAAGCTTCTTGCCGGTCACGAGCGCGATCTCGACTTTGACGCGCGCGCCCTTGAAGTAGAGGTTCAGGGGCACGCAGGTCGCCCCCGACCGCTTGATCTTCAACGCGAGACGGACGATCTCGCGTTTGTGAAGCAGGAGCTTGCGGTTCCGTTTCGCGTCGACGTTGTTGTAGCTGGCCGCCCCGTACGGCGGAATGTGGACGTTCCATAGCCAGGCCTCGCCGCCCGCCACCGCCACGTACCCGTCCTGGAGGCTGGCCTTTCCCTCGCGCAGGGACTTCACCTCGGGGCCCGTCAGCGAGACGCCGGCCTCGAGCTTCTCCTCGATGTTGTACTCGTGGAAGGCGCGCCGGTTCGATGCGACCGGGCGGTGCCCGGCGTTCTTGAGGGCGAGGCGCGCGTCGGCCTTCTCGCTCTGCCTCTCGATGCGGGATTTCACGCGGCGTCCCGGCTCAGTCCGAAGCGCCCTCGACCATCCGCTTGAACTCCGGCGTGAGCTCGGGGTCGAACTGCGTGCCGGCCTTCGACTCGAGGATGTCGATGGCCTGATCGTCCGACAGCACGGAACGATACGAGGTCGGAGACGTCATGGCGTCGAACGCTTCGCACAAATGGATGATGCGCGAGCCGAGCGGAATCTCGTCTCCCCGGATTCCATCGGGATAGCCGCCGCCGTCCCAACGTTCGTGGTGATGCTTGATGAGCGGAGCGATCGGGTAGGGCCACGGGATGTCCTCGACGAGGTGGGCGCCGACGCGCGGATGCTGGCGGAGGAGGGACAGCTCTTCGTCAGTCAGCGTGCGCTTCGCGTAGAGCGAGTCGTAGCTGAGCTCGCGCATGCCGACGTCGTGCAGGATGCCGGCCACCGTGATCTGCTCGACCTCCATCGGCGGAACCCCGAGCTGCGCGGCCAGCTTCCGCGCCATGCGGCCCACGTTGAAAGAGTGCGTCCGGAGCGCCGTGCGTTTCTGAAGGCCCGGCTCGAGGAGCTTGTTGACGAGTCCGCGATATGCCTCGCGGAAGCGGGCCTCGCTGCGGTTGCCGGAGAGGACGTTGCGCAGGACGACGTGCGCCGCGCGCAGGGACTCGCGGACCCCGGGGTTCGGGCCGTGGCGGAAGAGCAGCGAGAACAGCACGACGCCCTCGGCCGAGCTGTCGAGGACGCTCGACTGGATGGAGACGATCTCGGCCCGGTGCAGCGGGGGTGCTTCGGCATTCGGCGTCTCGAGGGACCGCCAGGACGGATCGGACGCGAACGGAAACGGCACGGCCGTCTTCGCGAAGATCTTCTCGAGGTTCTCGAGGAGGGCCGGCGCGAGGTCGGGGTCGAGAGGGCGCCGCGCGGCGATCGTGATGGTCGCGCCTCCCGGCACGAAGGAGGACACGGCGGCGACCTCGACCTCCTCGTAGCTGAGACAGGTGGGAAGGTAGAGGCCGATGAACTCGGCTTCGTGCGGCGTCAGCCATCCGCCCGCGGCCGCGGCGGCCTTCGGGGGCGAGCTGCGCGCGAGCGTGTCTTCGACGAACCGGAGCGTCCGCGCCACCGCGTTTGGAAGCTGATTGCCGCTCTCGCCATCACTCTCCCTCAGCAGGGCCCCGGCTTGGCGAAAGGGGCCCGACGTGCTGAGCTGGGCCGTGGAAAACCCCGACGTGCGTTCCAGGGGAGAGGGGGGAGCCGTCACCGTAACCACGCGGTCGAGGGGCCGTTCGATCTCGGGCGCCGGCTCGGAAAGGATGATGCTGGCTCCGCCGCGCGCGTCCGCGACGCGGCGCAGTTCGACCGCGAATCGCCGCAGGAGATCCGAGATCTCGACGATGTCGTCCTGTGTGAAACCCAGGCGGCCGGCCTTCTCGCGCACGTCGACGAGCCCCATGATCCGGCCGTCGAGATAGAGAGGCGCGAGAAGCATGCGCGTGGACGTGGCCTGGACCATCAGGTCCGTCAGCTTCCCCGCCTTGTTCACGTTGTTGAGAAACGTCGGCTCGCGGTGCTCGTAGACGTAGTTGACGACCGTGTCGTTGCGACCGAGGCGCTCGGCAAGATGGTCGGTGCGAGTGAAGCCGAACTGCGCCTTCAGGCAGAAAACGGACTGCGCGGGATCGAGCGTGTAGAACGCCGCCTTCGACGGCCGCCATTTTTGGCTGAGGACCGCGAGAAAGTCCTGATAGTACTTCTCTTCAACAGGCGCGAGCACGGCTGCCTCCGAACAGGAAGAGAATAGCAGCCACCATTCTGCACGAGTCAGCCCGAAAGCCGGTGTGGCCGAAAGGCCGCAGGTGAGGGGGTTCCGCCACACCCGCCGTCCCGGCGGGAGGCCTTCCCTTCCGAAAACGCAGAGAAAGAGGGGGTTCCGCCATGGCATCCGCCGTGCAGACCGCCTTCCGAATGCGCGCACAGAACACCCTCGCCCATCGTGTGAGGCTCTCGGGAATCGGGCTTCATTCGGGCCGCTACGTTCACGTCATCCTGCATCCGGCCGCTCCGGGCCACGGCATCGTCTTCTACCGATCCGACGTCGATTCTTTCGTCCCGGCCGTCGCTGAGGAGGCCGGGCGTTTCGACCACGCGACGACGCTCGGCGAGCGCGGCCGCGACGTGGCGACCGTTGAGCATTTGCTCTCCGCAACTGTCGGAGCGGGTCTCGACAACGTCCTCGTGGAGCTCGACGGCCCCGAAGTGCCCATCCTCGACGGCAGCGCGCTGCCCTGGCTCGATGCGTTCGAGACCGCGGGCGTCGCCGCGCAGGACGCGTTCGCCATTCCGTTCGCCCCGTCGCGCGTCATCGCCGTTCCCGATTCGGGCGGCAAGAAGCTCGAGATCCGCCCCGCGCGCGAACTGCGCGTGACGTACACGATCGACTTCCCGAATCCTGCCGTCGGGCGGCAGTCGATCACGGTCGTCCTCACGCCCGGCTCCTACGCCGCGCACCTGGCGCCGGCTCGCACCTTCGGCTTCCTCTCGGAGTACGAAGCGCTCAAGGCCCACGGCCTCGCCCGCGGCGCCCGGGAAGACAACTGCATCGTCGTGGGCGACGACCGCGTCGAGAACGGCGAGCTCCGGTTCGCCGACGAGTTCGTGCGTCACAAGGCGCTCGACCTGCTCGGGGATCTCGCCCTCGTGGGCCGCCCCGTGGTCGGCCACATCGTCGCGCACAAGGCCGGACATGCGATGCACGCGACGCTCGCGCGCCTGCTGCGCGAGGAGAGCCGCGCCGAATTCGCGGCTCCGGGGCTGTACGCGCCGGCGCGCTCGGCCGTCCGGGCCGCGCGGATCTAAACCAAAAAGTCCCGAAAACCGCCAAACCGCTAAAGTCCGGGGGTGCGGATACGCGCCTTCCTCCTTCTGGCCGCCCTCTTCGCCGGGACGAACACGGCCCATGGCCTCGTCGCGGAAGACGGGCCGGCGATCCCCGGGGTCTCGACGTGGGTTGTCGGCCTCGATCTCCACGTCGAGGCGCAGCTTTCTCCCGCCCTGCCCGAAGACGTCCTGCAACGGCTCGCCTCGGGTCTTCCCACGACCGTCGCCTGGGAGATGCGCCTCTTCGTCTTCCGGAGCCTCTGGTTCGACGGTCTCAAGGACGAACGGCGCTACGCCGTGACGGCCACCTACCGGCCGGTCACCTCCGACTACGCGGTCGAGCGTCGGCTCGACGCCCGCCTGCTGGACACGAAGGTCGTTCCGACGCGCGACGAAGCGGCCGCGGCGCTCGCGAATTTGCCGGGCCTGCCGTCCTTCACGATGGGTGACCACCTGCTCGGAAAGAAGCTCCTGGTCCGCGTGCGCTGCCTCTACGGAAGCGGCGTCGCGCTCGGGGTGGTCCCGACGAGCGCCGAGACCGCCTGGGTGCGGTCGGGGATCTTCGAGTGGACGGCGACCGGCGCTCGCTGAACGACTCGTCTCCGCCCGTGGCGCCGGGGCGGCGCTGGGCGCGCGACAACCGGATTCTCGTCGCGATCGCGCTCGCCCTCGGCGCCGCGCTCGCGGGCGGCTACGCCGTCGTCCTGCGCATGCGCGATCTGTCGCCCATCGCGGCGACGAACCGCGTCCTCCTCTTCGTCCTGTTCTACATCGTCGTCGTCCTCATCCTCGCGCTCCTCTTCGTGCTCGTGAGGAGCATGGCGAAGCTCATCCTCGAATCGCGCCGCGGCGTCTTCGGTTCGCGCTTCCAGGTGCGCGTCGTCGCCTCGTACGTCGGCCTCGCGCTTCTTCCCATCACCCTCCTCGTCCTTCCCACGACCGGCCTCCTCCAGAAGAGCGTCGAGCGCTGGTTCGCGCCGCCGGTCGAGGAGACCGTGCGCGCCGGACGGGAGGTCGCGGACGTCTTCCGCGCCCGCTCGGCGGCCCTCGAGCGCCGGACCGCCGAACGCCTCGCGCCCCGGCTCGCCGCGGCCTCCGAGAGCGGCATCCTCCCGCTCCTCTCGGCCGCGCGCGAGGAATCGGGCGTGGACCTGATCGAGTGGAGGCGCCCGGGCCGGCCGCCCGTGGCCGTCAGCGCCACCCGCTGGCCTCTCCGCGACGTGCACGAGCCCGGGGCCGAGTGGCTGGAGGACGCGAAGGCGCGCGGCCTCGTGAGGCGGCTCGAGGCCACACGCGACGGCGGGCAGGCCGGCCGCACGGTCGTGTCTTTGCCCTCCGCTTTGCCCTCCGCTTTGCCCTCCTCTTTGCCTTCCTCGCCCTCCGGGCTGCTCGTCGTCGGCACGTTCGACCCGCCCGCGGAGGCCGAGCCGCTGCGCCAGCTCTCCCTCGCGACCTCCGCCTACGCAATGCTCAAGGCCGAGCGCGCGCAGCTCGAAGCCGTGCAGATCCTCTTCTTCCTGCTCCTCGCGCTTCTCGTGCTCCTCGCCGCCGTCTGGGTGGGACTGCTCCTCGCGCGCCGCGTGACGCGCCCCATCGCGGCGCTCGCCGCGTCGGCCCGGCGCGTCGGAGCAGGCGACTTCGACGCGCTCGTGGAGGTCGAGGGCGGCGACGAGATTTCCGCCCTCTCGAGCGCCTTCAACGCGATGACCTCGGAGCTGCGCAAGAGCCGCAGCGAGCTCGTCGCGGCGAACGCCGAGACGGCCGCGACGAATCAGCGCGTCGACGAGGAGCGCCGCCGCGTCCGGACGATCCTCTCGCGCCTCGCCGCGGGAGTCGTCGCCTTCGGCGACGATGGCACTCTGTTCTTCCTCAACGAGACGGCGCGCCGCCTGCTCGGCCACGAGAAGGAGGCGCCGTTCACCCGCGCGCAGGATCTTCTCGCCGCGCCGGCCCTCGCGCCGCTGGCCGAGTTTCTCGCCCGCGCGCGCGGGGCGGCGGCCGCGCGCGAGGCGACGCTGAAGGTCGGCCCCCGCGTGCTCGAAGCCCGCGTGACGCAGGTCCCGGCCGGCTCGGCCGACGCGGGCGCCTGGGTCGTAACGCTCGAGGACACGACCGCGCTCGTCGCGGCCGAACGGGCCGCGGCCTGGGAGGAAGCGGCGCGCCGCATGGCCCACGAGATCAAGAACCCCCTCACACCCATCCGCCTCGCCGCCGAGCGCATGCGCCGGCGCGCCCGGGGCCGGGACGCCGATCCTGCCGGCCTCGCCGCGGTCGTCGACGAGGGTGCCTCCACGATCATCGAGGAGGTCACCACACTCGCCTCGCTCGTCGACACCTTCGGGCGATTCGCGCGCCTGCCGGCGACCGATCTCGCCCCGACGGACCTCGGCGCGGTCGTCTCCCAGGTGGCGAAGCTGTACGCGGACGTGAAGAGGGGGGTGACGGTGGAGACCGAGGTGCCGGACGCCCTTCCGCTCGTCAAGGCGGACGCCGAGCAGGTGAAACGCGCCCTGATCAATCTCGTGGACAACGCGATCGCGGCGACCCCCGCCGGCGGCCACGTGAGGATCGCCGTGGTCGTGGCGGGCGGGAGCGCGCGCCTCATCGTCGAGGACGACGGGCCGGGCATCCCCGAAGCGGAGTGGAGCCGCGTCTTCGACCCCGAATATTCCACGAAGGCCCGCGGCTCCGGCCTCGGCCTCGCGATCGTCGCGCGCATCGCCTCCGAGCACGCCGGGCGCGTGCGCGTGGAGGAGAATGTTCCCCATGGATGCCGCTTCCTGCTCGAATGGCCGGCTGCGTGAGGGCATGAGGACGTCATGACGGACGGGCCGCGCATCCTGATCTGCGACGACGAGCCGGGCATCCGCAAGACGCTCTCGCAGATCCTGGACGACGAGGGCTACACGGTGGACGCGGTCGGCCTCGGCCAGGACGCGCTCCAACGCGCCTTCTCGGAGGACGGCCCGAGGCCCGAGGCGATCCTCCTCGACGTCTGGCTGCCGGACGTCGACGGCCTCACGGTGCTCGACCGGCTGCGCGCCGGCGGCCTCGAGATTCCCGTCGTCATGATCTCGGGCCACGGAACCGTGGACACGGCCGTTCAGGCCGTCAAGCGGGGCGCGGATGATTTCCTGGAGAAACCCCTGTCCCTCGAGCGCGTCCTCCTGACGCTCGACAAGGTGCTCGAGCGGCATCGGCTCGCGAAGGAGCGGGACGCGCTGAAGCGCGAGCTCCTGAGCCGCACCGGCGACGACGCGGCCCAGGAGACCCTTCTCGGCACGGGCGCCGCCATGAGGCGTCTCCTCGACGAGATCGCGCGCGCGGGGGCCTCGGAAGCGCGCGTCCTCATCACGGGCGAGAGCGGCGTGGGCAAGGAGCTGGTCGCGCGGGCCCTCCATCGCGCGTCCCCGCGCGCGGCAGGCCCTTTCGTCGAAGTGAACGGCGCCGCGATTCCGGAAGAGCTGATCGAGAGCGAGCTGTTCGGGCACATGAAGGGCTCGTTCACGGGCGCCATCGAGGATCGCAAGGGAAAGTGGGAGCAGGCCGACGGCGGGACGCTGTTTCTCGACGAGATCGGCGACATGTCGCCGCGCACGCAGGCCAAGATCCTGCGCGCCATCCAGGACGGGCGCATCACGCGCGTGGGCGGCGCCAAGGCGTTCGCGACCGACGTGCGCATCGTCGCCGCCACGAACCGCGACCTCCCCGCGATGATCCGCGCGGGGACGTTTCGCGAGGACCTCTACTTCCGGCTCGCGGTCGTCCCGCTCGTCGTGCCGCCTCTCTCGGAGCGGCCGGAGGACGTGCCCCTCCTCGTCACCCACTTCGCCGAGCGTCTCGCGCGCCGGCGCGGGCGGCGCGCGAAGGCGTTCGAGCCCGAGGCGCTCGAGATGCTCGCGAGGAGGCGCTGGCCGGGCAACGTGCGCGAGCTGCAGAACCTCGTCGAGCGCGTCCTCCTCATGTCGCCCGGCCCCGTGGTGCGCACGGCGGATCTCCCTCCCGAGGACCGCCCCGCCGCCGCGCGCGCGCCGTCCCACGCGGCGTCCGACGAGTTCGTCTCGTATGCGACGCTGGCCGACGCCCGCGAAGCTTTCGAAAGACGCTATCTCTCGCGCGTCCTCGCGGACACGAAGGGCAACGTCTCACGCGCGGCCGAGCGCCTCGGGCTCGACCGCACGACGCTCCATCGCAAGATGAAAGCGCTCGGGCTGGACGCGGAGCAGGAATAGGCCGCGCGATGCCTCGCGCGTTCGTAGGGGCGCGGACGGGCGCCGGAGGAAAGCATCAGGTTCGTGCTCCGGCCGCGAGCGCCGTCATGGAAACACACCGAGGCCAATCGCCCTTCCGGCCTCCGCCAGCCGCTGGTCGTAGGTCATCAGAGAGGCCGCATCTCCTCCGACAGCCAGGGCGAGATGGAGGGCGTCCGCGGCGCGCAGTGGGACCGCCTCGATGGACAAGAGCAGCCTCTCGGCTTCCCGATGCGTTGCGGAAATGAGCTCCACCTTCCGATAGACCCCCGTCTCGACATGGCCGAGGATCGCGCGATGGAGAGCTTGACCAGCGCGCTCGCGTCGCAGTACAGCGGGCCAGGAAGCTCCGAGAGTCCCGCTCCGCTAGAGGCGGTCGCCGCGGTCTTCAACGATGGAGCTCGAGAGAGGCGGAGTCAGGACCGGCATCAATCGGCGAAAGCGGGACAAGTCGGGGAAGGGAGCGGCCGTCGGCCGCACCGGCGGCACCAGCCGCGCCACCGGCCGGCCCCGATCGGTAATGACGATCTCTCGCCCCTTCTTCACGTCTTCGATCAGGGCGGAGAGGTTCTGACGCGCTTCTCGAATCCCGGCCTTCTTCATCGTGGCCTCATTGTGCTACCTGTAGCACAAAAATCAAACTCCTGTCTCCGCCGCCCGTCGCCTCGCCCGGCGAGCCGGACACGCGTTCTTCAGGAGAGTCTTTCGAGCAGCTTGTTCTCGAGGACCTGCGGGCCCGGGTCCGCCTCGAGCCGCAGATAGTGGGCGGCGGCCGCGAGGAGCGCGGCCTGCGGAACGAGGCCCACGATCTCGGAGCCGACGACCGCGACGCCCTGGCGCTCGGCCTCGGACCTCACCGTCTCGAAGACGCGGTGGAGCGGGGTCTTCTCGAAGTTCGTCATGTTGATCGAGACCTGCACCTGCCCGCGCGCCTCGAGCTTCACGCCCATCGCCTTCACGAAGCGATAGCCGCCCGAAAGGTGACGGATCGCCTTCGCGATCCGGTCCGCGACCGCGAGGTCGGCGGTCGCGAGGTTGATGTTGTAGGCGATGAGAGGCGCCCGCGCCCCGACGACGACCGCGCCGCCGGAGGGGTGTGGGGCCGACGGCCCGAAGTCGGGCTTCCAGGCGGGGTCCTCCATCTTCTTCGCGAGGCCTTCGAACTCGCCCTTGCGGATGTTCGCGAGGTTCTGGCGGTCGGGGCGGGAGGCCGCGTCTTCGTAGAGATACACGGGCAGTCCATAGCGATCGGCGAGCGTCCTGCCGAGCGTCTTGGCGAGGGCCACGCAGTCCGCCGTCGTGGCGCCGCGCACGGGCACGAACGGGATCACGTCGACGGCGCCGAGGCGCGGATGGGCGCCCGCGTGCTTCCGGAGGTCGATCGCGTCGAGCGCGGCCCCTACGAGCGCCGTCATCGCGGCGACGAGCGCCTCGCCCTCCCCGAGGAACGTGAGGACGGAGCGATTGTGGTCAACGTCCGAGGTGCGATCGAGGAGAACGACCCCGGGCGCGGCCATCACCGCGGCCTCGGCGAGGGCCGCGACGACGTCCCCCCGACGCCCCTCGCTCACGTTAGGTATGCACTCGATCAAGGCGGCCATCACCCCTCCCCCGTCGAATCGTATCCGACCGCGGACCGGCCAGGGGCCGTTCTTGCTAGCATTCAGCACAATGAATCCCTACGCGGGAAGCCCCGCTCTCGCTCTTGAGGCACGGGAAAAGGTCCTCGAGACGTTCCGGCACACGCTGGCGCTCGCCCAGGAAGGCAAGAACGAAGAGGCCCTGCTCGGCTGTGACTTCCTGCTCAAGATGGATGCGCGCTTCGCGCCCGCGCGCGGTCTGCTCGAGATGCTGCGTGGGGTGGCACCGGGGACACCGGTCGACGTCGACCGGTTCTCCGACTACCTCGACGTCGAAAGCGCGGGAGAGGCCCTCTCCGAATCGGCCCCTGAATTGCCCGAGGCGTTCCCGTCCCCGTCCCCGGCGCCCCCGTCCGCGGCGGCCGCGACCGGCCTCGACGATCTCGTCTTCGGCGACGAGGCCGGCGGCTCGTCCGCCTCCGGGCTCCCCGAGGCTCCGGCGTCGGTGATCGCCCCCAGAGCCGTCGCGCCCGCCGCGGTCGGGGGCGACCCGTTCGGGCTCGGTCTCGACGACCTGCACATGAGCCTGCCCGAAGGCGGCCCCGGCGCCGTGGGTACGATCCCGGCGCCGGCTTCGGCTCCTCCTCTGCCCGCCCCGGCGGCGGCCGCGCCCCCCGCGCCGGGCCCCGCAGCCCCCGCGGCTCCGTCCCGCGCCCCGTCGGGCGTGCAGACCGACCCCCGCATCACCCAGTTCCTCAAGCAGGGAGACGAGGCCCTCGCGCGCGGCAACGCCCAGGAGGCCATCGATCTCTGGAGCCGGGTCTTTCTCATCGACCTCTCCAACGAAGAGGCGAGCCGCCGCATCGACTCGGCGCGCGAGGCGCAGGCCGAGTCCGCCCGGAAGATCGATCTCCTGCTTTCCGAAGGCGTCGCGCAATACGAGAGCCGGGACCTCGCCGGAGCACGCAACAAATTCCTCGACGTGCTCGCGGTCTCCGAAAACGACGCCACGGCGCGCGGCTATCTCAACCAGATCGAGGCGGCCCTCGCGCCCACGGGGGGATCCTCCGAGCCCCTGTCGGCCAGCGCCGGCGACTCCGACTTCATGAAGAACGAGATCGAAGCGCCGGGCCCGCCCTCCTTCGCGGAAGACTCCGGCATCAAGCGCGGGTCCCAGCCGGACGCCGAGGAATCCACGCCGGACGCGGAAGGCGCACAGAGGCCCTTGCAGCCCGGGAGCCGCAAGGCCCGGGTCGACCTCCGCGTCCTCCTCGCCGGCGCGGTCGTCGTTCTCGCGGCGATCGCCGGCGGCACGTACCTGTTCCTCATGAAGAAGCCGGCGGCCCCGCCGGCGACCGCTGCCGTCACCCCCGTCAAGGGAGGCGGGCCCGGCGGCAGCGCGGCGCCCCTCGAGGACACGTTCCAGAAGGCCGAGGCGCTCTTCAACGCCGGCAAGATCGACGAGGCGATCGGCGTCCTCGCGAAGCTGCCCGAGTCGGACCCCCGCCACAACGAAGCGCTCGTGAGGATCGAGAAGATGAAGTCCTCGGCGGCGCCGACCCCCGGGCCCGCCCCCCCAAGCGCCGCCGCCCTCGACGAAATGCGCGTGGCCGGTTTCACCGCGATGGCCTCGAGCCGCTACATCGACGCCCTGAAAAATCTGGATCCCGTCGTGAAGGCTCGCCCCCAGGACGCCGAGGCGGCCGCCGCCGCGCAGCGGGCGCACGAGCAGGTCGAGGCTCTGCGCAGCGCCTCGAAGTCCTACAACGAATACGACTACGACAGTGCGATCAAACTCCTCTGGGATCTCCGGCGGGGAGACGCGAAGAATCAGGACGTCGAGGAGTACCTCGTGAACGCGTACTACAACCTCGCGGTGCAGAGTTTCCAGGCGGGCAACATGGACAAGGCCACGAAAGCCGTGAAGGAGGCGACGGACCTCCGGCCGGGAGACGCCGAGGCGCAGCGCCTCCTGCGTTTCGCCCGCAAGTACCCCAAGGGCGCGACCGACCTGCTCTCACGGATTCTCATCAAGCACCTCACGCTCAGGCCCTGAGGCCGGATACGACATGTCCGAGCCGCCTCGCGACCCGCTCGCCGAGCACCCCATCGCTCCCGACACGCCCAGACGGCGCTCGGGAACGCGCGCGACGCTCGAGCTGTTTCCGGCCGTCTCCGAGACGCCGCTCGGTCTCTCGGAGCAAGCCGCGCCGCCTGTGCGCGCTGATGCGGCGCCGCCGGCCGCGTCCGCTTTCCGCGAACCCCTTGCCGACGCCGACGCCGAAGAGCCGCCGTCCGTCGCGTTCGCGCGGCGCGTGGCCGCGGGCCTCGCCGATCTGCTCATCCTCGCGCTCGTGGGCGCCGTGGAGCTCGCGGCCGGCGCGCTCCTCCTGGACCTGCGCTTCCCGCCGCCCGCCTTCGTCCCGCTCGCGGCCTTCCTCCTTCTGGCCGCGCTCGTGCTCCTCGTGCTCGCGCCTTTCGTCTGGGGCACGACGCCCGGCATGGCTCTCGCCGATCTCCGGATCCGCGCCGAGGACGGCGGCTCTCCCACGCTGGCGGCCGCGTTCCTGCGCTTCGTCGGCTTCCTTTTGACCGGGGCGCTCGCGGGCGTGCCTCTTCTCGTCGCCGCCTTCGATCGCCGCGGACGGACGCTCGCGGATCTCGTTTCGCGGACGACGATCGAGCCCGTGGAAGCGAAAGAGCCCTCCGGCCTCGCGTAGGAAGCGCCGTGCGCCTCGCGCTTTGCCAGATCGACACCACCATCGGGGACTTCGCCGGCAACTACGCGCGCATCGCCAGAGGACTCGCGCGGGCCGAGGACGCGGGCGCGGATCTGGCCGTCTTCCCCGAGCTCGCGATCTGCGGCTATCCCCCGGGAGACCTCCTCGAGCGCCCGTCTTTCGTCCGGGAAGCCGCACACTCCCTCGCGTCGCTCGCTCACCGCTCGCGCCGGACGGCTCTTCTCGTCGGCACGTTCGTGAAGAACCGGAGCCGCGTCGGCAAGCCCTTCCACAACGTCGCGGCCCTCCTCGACGGCGGTCGCGTGCGGGCCCTCGCGAAGAAGACGCTGCTGCCAACCTACGACGTTTTCGACGAGGGCCGGTGGTTCGAGCCGGGCGACGGCTGCGCCGTGGTGCCGTTCCGCGGCGAGCGGATCGGGCTGCCCGTGTGCGAAGACCTCTGGAACGACAAGGACTTCTGGCGCGCCCGCCGGCTCTACCGCGACGACCCGGGCGAGGCGCTCGTGCGGCGCGGCGCGACACTCGTCGTCACGATTTCCGCGTCGCCCTTCTCGGAAGGAAAGCCGAGCCTCAGGCGCCGGATGCTCGCCCGCTATGCGCGCGACGGCCGGGTCCCCGTGGCGTCGCTCAACCTCGTGGGAGGCAACGACGAGCTCGTGTTCGACGGCGGGTCGATGGTGCTCGACAGCCGCGGGCGCATCGCGGCCCGGGCCGCGCTCTTCGAAGAGGATTTTCTGGTCGTGGACGTCTTGCGGGACGGGAAGAGGCCCGCACGCGTCGTCCCCGTCTCGGGAGCCGACGCCCGCGATCTCCCGGACGACGTCAGCGGCGATCCGCTCGAGTCGCTCCGGCGCGCGCTCGTCCTCGGCATCCGCGACTACGCCGGCACGTGCGGCTTCCGTTCGGCCGTTCTCGGCCTCTCGGGCGGAATCGACTCCGCGCTCGTCGCGGCTCTCGCCGTCGAGGCCCTGGGCGCCGAGAACGTGACGGGTCTCGCGATGCCGTCGCCGTATTCCTCCGAGGGCTCGGTCGCGGACGCGCGCGCGCTCGCCGCGAATCTCGGCATCCGCTGCGACGTCCTTTCGATCGGCCCGCTCTTCGAGGACGCGCGCCGAACGCTCGCGCCTCTTTTCGGCGGCCTGCCGGAGGACGCCACCGAGGAGAACGAGCAGTCGCGCCTCCGCGGGATGCTCCTCATGGCCGTGTCGAACAAGAAGGGGCCTCTCGTGCTCACGACGGGCAACAAGAGCGAGCTCGCGGTGGGCTATTGCACGCTGTACGGCGACATGTGCGGCGGCCTCGCCCCGATCTCGGACCTTCCGAAGATGCGCGTCTACGCTCTCGCGCGGCACCTCAACGCGCGCGCCGGGCGCGCGCTCATTCCCGAGGCTTCGCTCACGAAGGCGCCGTCCGCCGAGCTCCGGCCGGGTCAGACCGACCAGGATTCCCTTCCGCCCTATCCGCTTCTCGACGCGATCCTCGAGAATCTCGTGGAGCGGAATCTCTCCCTCGCCGCGGCGGCGCGCCGGACGGGCGCCCCGCTCGCGCTCGTCAGGAAGATCGCGATGCTGGTGGACCGGGCCGAGTACAAGCGCAACCAGGCGGCGCCCGGCCTGAAGGTCTCCGCGAAGGCCTTCGGGAGCGGCCGCCGGATTCCCATCGCGCAGAGGGCGCCGCTCTGAAGGCCAGAGACGCGCACCCGGGACCGCACTACCCCTGGAAGGAGATTCCGGGGTCGTCGCACATGATCCTGCTCGAGAAGGTGCTCGCGCGGGGGAGTGGCCTCGCGGTTCTCGATCTCGGCTTCGGGGCCGGCCTCCTCGCGCGGCGCATCCGGCCGGCGTGCCGGTACCTCGCGGGCGTCGAGCTCGACCCCGAGGCGGCGCAGGAAGGCGCGCGCTTCTTCGACCAGCCCGTGGTCGGCGACCTCCTCGACGGGATTTCCGGGCCGTTTCGCGAGCGGTTCGACGTCATCGTCGCGGGCGACGTCCTCGAGCACCTGCCGCGCCCGGAGGACCTGCTCTCGGCCCTGAGACCGCTGCTGAAAACCGACGGGGTGCTCCTGCTTTCCCTCCCGAACATCGCGAACGCCACCGTTCGCTTCGGCCTTCTCTTCGGCCGGTTCGCGTACGCGCGCCGCGGTATCCTCGACCGCACGCACCTGCGCTTCTTCACGCAGGCGACCGGGCGGGCCCTCCTCGAGGGGAACGGCTATCGCGTCGTGTCGGTCGACGCGACCGCGATGCCTCTCGAGCTCGCCGTTCCCGCCCTGGGCCGTCCTCCCCTCGCGGGGCTGGCGCGCGCCGCCGCGCTCTCAGCCGCGCGGCTCTGGCCGACGCTCCTCGGCTATCAGTTCGTCTACGAGGCCCGGCCGGCATGACGGTGACGCGCGAAGTTCCCGCCTTCCGGACGCAGCCTGCGCCCGCCCACACGGAGACGGGGCGGGGCGTCGAGCTGACGATCGTCATTCCCGCCTTCAACGAGGAGGAGCGGCTGCCGGCCTCTCTCGGCGCGATCTCGGCCTATCTGGCCGCCCGCCCGTCCGCGCCCCGCGTCGAGGTGCTCGTCGTGGACGACGGCTCCGGCGACGCGACGGCCGCGTGCGCCGAGGATGCGGGACGCCACTATGGCCTCGACCTGCGCGTCCTGCGCCTCCCGAAGAACTCCGGAAAGGGCTTCGCCGTGCGCACGGGCTGCCTCGAGGCGAGGGGACGGTTCGTCCTCGTCACGGATGCGGACCTTTCGACTCCCATCTACGAGTGGGAGAAGCTCGCCGCCGCCGACGCGCCCGTCGCGATCGGATCGCGCGCCCTCGACGAGTCGCTCGTGAAGGAAGAGCAGCCGCTCTACCGCAAGGCGATGGGCAAGCTCTTCAACCGGCTCGTGCGCCTCGTCGCCGTGCCCGGCATCACCGACACGCAGTGCGGCTTCAAGCTCTTTTCGCGCGAGGCGGCCCGCGAGATCTTCTCGCGGGCAAAGGTGGATCGGTTCGCCTTCGACGTCGAGGCGCTCCTCCTCGCGCGCCAGCTCGGCTACGCGATCGCGGAGGTGCCCGTCCTCTGGTTCAACTCGGCCGACTCGCGCGTCACGCTTTTCGGAGGCGCGCAGGCCTACTGGGACGTCCTTCGCATTTGTTTCCAGACCGCGAAACTTCCGCGAAGAAAACCATGACGCTCGCCCAAGTCTTCTGGAATCGCCTCGTCAGGAGTTAGACCATGGTCAATGACCATGGTACGATTCCGGCATGTCTGCCGAAGCGACCCTCGCGATCTCCCGCTTCAAGGCCACCTGTCTCGCCGTCCTCGAAGAAGTGCGGCGCACGGGCCGCCCCGTCACCGTCACGCGCTTCGGCAAGCCCGTCGCGCGCGTGGTGCCGCCCGAGCCGGCTGCCCGCAAAAGGCGCGTCCTGGGGGCCTACAAGGGGCGGGTCGAGATTTTCGGCGACATCGTTTCCCCTGTTCTGCCACCGGAGGCGTGGGAAGCACTTCGGAAGTGAAGCTGCTTCTCGACACGCACATCTGGATCTGGAGCCTCAACTCGGATCGAAAGCTCGGGCGCCGCGTTGCGCGCGAGCTCGCATCGCTTCGAAACGAGCTCTGGCTTTCACCCGTTTCGGTCTGGGAGGCGCTGCTGCTGGCCGGAAGCGGGCGCGTGGGCTTCCGGCAGGAGCCCGCACGTTTTCTCGAAACGGTCCTCGCGGAGCAGGGCTACCACGAAGCGCCGCTCACGCATGAAGTTGCGTTCGAGAGCCGCCGCCTTGCACTCTCGACTGAAGATCCGGCGGATCGTTTCCTGGCCGCGACCGCGAAGGTCTACGACCTCACCCTTGTCACCGCCGACGAGCGGCTCCTCGCGCTCCGCGAGATCGAGGTCCTACCGAATCGCTGACTAATAGAGCGGGAACGCCGAAGTCAGCTCCTTCACTTTCACCTTGACGCGCGCCTGAATGCTCGCGTCCTCGGGGGCCGCGAGGACCTCCGCGATGAGGTCCGCGATCGTCTTCATCTCCGCCTCGCCCATGCCGCGCGTCGTGACGGCCGGCGTTCCGATGCGGAGGCCCGACGTCACCATCGGCGGGTTCGGGTCGAACGGAATTGCGTTCTTGTTCACGGTGATTCCGGCGGCGTCGAGCGCCTTCTCGGCGACCTTGCCCGTGAGGTTCCGGGGGTGCGGGGTCTCCCCGCCCTTCATGCCAGCTCCGACGTCCACGAGGAAGAGATGGGTGTCCGTGCCGCCGGACACGAGCCGAAAGCCGTGGGCGGCGACCGCCGCCGCGAGCGCCTTCGCGTTCGCGACGACCTGGCGCTGGTAAACGGCGAACTCCGGCGACGCGGCCTCCTTCAGCGCGACGGCCTTGCCCGCGATGACGTGCTCGAGCGGCCCGCCCTGGATCCCGGGGAAGACGGCCCTGTCGATCTCCTTCGCCCACTCCGGCGTGCAGAGGATGAGGCCCGCACGCGGGCCGCGGAGAGTCTTGTGCGTCGTCGTCGTGACGAATTGCGCGTGCCCCACGGGAGAGGGATGCACGCCGGCCGCCACGAGGCCCGCGATGTGTGCCATGTCGACCATGAGGAGCGCACCGACAGAGTCCGCGATCTTCCGGAAGCGCGGGAAGTCGAGCGTGCGCGGATATGCGGACGCGCCCGCGATGATGAGCTTCGGCTTCTCGGCCTCGGCCGTCGCCTCGAAGGCGTCCCAGTCGATCGTCTCGGTCTCTTTCGTGACGCCGTATGAGACGACGCGGTAGAGCTTCCCCGAGATCGAAAGCGGATGGCCGTGCGTGAGGTGCCCGCCGTGCGCGAGCGACATGCCGAGGAGCGTGTCGCCGGGCTTCAGGCACGCGATGTACACGGCCGTGTTCGCCTGCGAGCCCGCGTGCGGCTGGACGTTCGCGTGGATCGCGTCGGGGTTGCCCGGCGAAAAGAGCGCCTTCGCGCGCACGATCGCGAGGGACTCGGCCTCGTCCACGTGGACGCAGCCGCCGTAGTAGCGCTTGCCGGGGTAGCCCTCGGCGTACTTGTTCGTGAGCGTGGACCCGACGGCCTCCATGACGGCGCGCGACGTGAAGTTCTCGGAGGCGATGAGCTCGAGCCCCTCGTTCTGGCGGGCGGTCTCGGCAGCCACGATGCGGGCGATGTCGGGATCGGCCTCGGCGAGGGATCGGTTCAGGAGAGAGGCGGGGCGGATGGCGGTCGGCATCTGATCCTCCGGGTTCGCGGATCGTATCGCGGCCCCGGGTCAGGGGCCGCCGGAGGCGTGACGCGGATAGGCCGACACCATCCCGTCGTACTCGGCCAGCGCGTAGCTGTCGGTCATGCCCGCGAGGTGGTCGGCGATCGACCGGAGGAAGAGCGGTTTTCTCGTGTAGTTCGAGGCGATCTCGGCGTCGAGGCGCTTCAGCGGCACGTCCCTCAGGTACGAGACGCCCGCGAGATCGCGATACCGGAGGAGCACGTAATCCGGGAGGAGTCGCGGGTTCCTGTACCAGGCCCCGAAGAGCGTCGTGACGACGAGCTGCGCGCGCCCGTCGTGCTGCGCGACGCGGTAGCTGTGGATCACGTGCTGATAGATGAATTCCTTGAGCTCCCGGTAGAAGCGGTCGCCCGTCTTCGACGGAGCCACGAGGGAGCCCGGAAGCTTGCGGCGCTGGGCGTAGAACTCGTCGGGTGTCGTGACCTTCTTCGTGTCGAGCCACTTCCCGATCGAGGCGCGCGAGGCCGTGATGAGGTCCGTGACGAGGAGGTGAATCATCCCGCGGATGAGCATGGCCTGGCGCACCGTGGTGTCTTTCGTGGCGGTGTAGGCCGGCCCGAGCGCCTCGACGACCGCGCGCGCGACAGGCAGCGCGAGGACCTTGTTGAAATCCACGATCTTCAGGCCGTCCTCGAGGTCGTGCGCCTGCTGCGCGAACTCGTCGGCCCACCCCACGACCTGGCACTCCAGGTGGCCGCCGGACGAGAGGTTCAGGCCCTCGGCGTCGATGTCGGGAAACGGGAAATCCCGGCGCCAGCTCGTGTGCTTGAGGATGCCCTCACGCGTGTCGTTCGTGAGGTTGAGGCCGGGATGCTCGTAACGCTTCTCGAGGACGTCGACGACGCGCACCGACTGGTAGTTGTGCTTGAACGCCCCGACCTGTGCGGCGATCCGCGGCTCGATCGCGATCGAGGTCTCGCCGCCCGTGAGGATGCGGTTGAGCACCTTCTCGCCCGAATGCCCGAACGGCGTGTGTCCGAGGTCATGGCCCAGTGCACAGGCCTCGGCGAGGTCCTCGTTGATCCCGAGGGTGCGCGCCACCGTCCGGGCGATCTGCGTGACCTCGAGCGTGTGCGTGAGGCGCGTGCGGTAATGATCGCCTTCGAACGGAATGAAAACCTGGGTCTTGTGCTTGAGGCGGCGGAACGCGCGCGAGTGGATGATGCGGTCGCGGTCGCGCTGGTACTCCGTCCGGTAGTCGTACGTTTTCCCTTCCTCGGCGACCGGATACCGCCTGACGGCGCGCGACGCACGCGATGCGTAGACCGCGAGCCGCGCGTCTTCCTGGGCCTCGAGGTCCTTCTTCGTGAGAAAGGGGACGAGAGAGGAGACAGGAGTGACGACGAGAGAGGGCGTGCTCACTCTCCCGATCTTAGCCGCAGCACCTCGCCGACGAGATAGAGCGATCCGGCGACGAGGATGGGACCGTCACCGCCCGCCTCTTCGAGCCGTAGGAGCCCCTCGGCGACGGAGGGCGCCGTCTCGAGCTCCGGCCGCCCGACGCGGACCCGCAGGGTCTCCGGCGTCTCGGCCCGTGGTGAAACCGGAGCCACGAGGACGATGCGGCAGGCGCGCGCGGCGAGGGGCGCGAACACGGCGGCCAGATCCTTGTCGGCCATGCCGCCGAACAGCAGGTCGACCCGGCCTGAGAGACCGCTCGCGTCGAGATATGCGGCGAGCGCGCGGGCCCCGGGCGGGTTGTGGGCACCGTCGACGAGAAGCGTCCGGAAACCCGACCGCTCGAGCGTCTGCAGCCGGCCCGGCCACCGCACGGCCGCGAGGCCGCGCGCCACCGCCGCCTCGTCGAGGGGCGCGACCGCACGCGCCGCTGCGAGCGCGAGAGCGAGATTCTGCCGCTGGTGGGCGCCCGGCAGCGGGCCCCCCAAGGCCGGCGCCTCGAGCGGAGGAATCTCCACGAGCCGCGCCCCGATCCGCCGCGCCTCGGCGTGCAAGGCGGCGCGCGGGCCGGGTTCGGTGCCCGCCCTGCCGACGAGCGCAGGCTGGCCCTTCCGGAAGATGCCCGCCTTCTCCCGCGCAACGTCTTCCAATGTCGGGCCGAGGAGGTCGAGGTGGTCGGCCGCGACGTTCGTCACGACCGACACGTCGGGCTCGAGGACGTTCGTGGCGTCGAGCCGGCCTCCGATCCCGACCTCCACGACCGCGACGGCCGCGCGCGCGCGGCGGAAGAGCTCGAAGGCCGCGACCGTCAGCGCCTCGAAGTACGTCGGGCCGCGGACGCCAGGCGAGGAAATCCGGGCGACGAGAGAAAGCGCGTCGTCGAGAGCGGCGAAGGAAACGTCACACTCCGCAATGCGGATACGTTCTGTCACGGACATGAGATGCGGGGACGTGTAGAGCCCGCACGGAACGCCGGCAGCCGTGAGGATCGCCGAGATCGCCGCCGCGGTGGAGCCCTTCCCATTCGTTCCACCGATGAGGATCGATTGAAACGAAGACTGGGGATTTCCTAGAGAGGCTAAAAGGGCAAGAGTCCGGCTCAAGCCCGGGCGGATCTTCTGCGGGCCGAGGGCGTCGAGCCAGGCGAGGCCGCCCCCGTTGCTCACGCGGCGTGGAGCAGCCGCAGCACCCGCGCGACCGTCGCGCGCATCTCGGCGCGCGGCACGACGAGATCCACGAAGCCGTGCTCCTGCAGGAACTCGGCCCGCTGGAAGCCCTCGGGCAGCGTTTGGCGAATCGTCTGCTCGATCACGCGCGGGCCTGCGAAGCCGATGAGCGCCTTCGGTTCGGCCAGCGTCACGTCGCCGAGCATCGCGAAGGAAGCCGTCACGCCGCCCGTCGTCGGGTCCGTGAGAATCGCGACGTACGGCACGCGCGCGGCGCCGAGGCGCGCGAGCGCCGCCGAGACCTTGCCCATCTGCATCAGGGAAAGAATCCCCTCCTGCATGCGCGCGCCGCCCGAGGCCGAGACGATCACGAGCGGCGTGCGTTCGACAAGCGCCTGCTCGGCAGCGCGCGTCAGGACCTCGCCCACGACGGAGCCCATTGAGCCCCCCATGAAAGCGTAGTCGAGGATCGCGACGATCGCCGGGACGTCGTCGATCAGGCCCTTCGCCGCGAGGATCGCGTCCGGCCGGCCGGTCTTCGCCTCGGAGTCCTTCAGGCGATCGCGGTAGCGCTTGCTGTCCTTGAACTTCAGGGGATCGGTCGGCCGGATCTCGGTGAAGAGCGGCTGCCCGCCCCCCTCTCCGAGCAGGAGCCTGAGGCGCTCGACCGCCGGGAGGCGGAAGTGGAATCCGCATTTGGGACACACGCGCAGGTTGCGCTCCACTTCCTTCACGTAGAGCGCCTCGCGGCACCCGTCGCACTTCAGAAAGAGACCCTCGCCGAGCGAGGACGTCGTCTTCGGATCCCGCGGGGCCCGGGGGGCTTTGTCCTTTCGGAACCACATGGCGTGAACCGGGGATCTTACCGCGCCTGCGCCGGCCCGATGGAAACGAGGGGCCGTCCCCCGGCGCCGGGCGTGACGCACGCCGAGACCCCGAAAAGCGCCGAGAGAAGGGGTTCGGTGAGCGTGTCCGCGATCGGGCCCGCGGCGAGCACGCGCCCGCCCGAGAGGAGCACCGCGTCGTCCGCGCCGTGAGACGCGACGTCCAGCTCGTGCGTGGAGAAGACGACAGCGCCGCCCGCTTCCGCACGGCGCCGCATCGCGCCGATGACGAGGAACCGGTGGCGCGGATCGAGATTCGCGGCCGGCTCGTCGAGGAGGAGAACCTCGGGCTCGCCGGCCAGAACGCGCGCGAGCAGGATGCGCTGCCTCTCGCCGCCGCTCATCGCGCCGAGATCGACCTCCGCGAACATGCCGGCGTCCATCTCAGAGAGCGCCGCGTCGACGGCCGCGCGGTCGCGCGCGGAAGGCGCGCCGAATGCCGTGCGCCACGGCGTGCGGCCCAACAGAACGAGATCCCGGGCGAGAATCGGGAACAGCGGCTCGAAGCCCTGCGGGAGATAACCGAGCGCGCGAGCGACCTCGCGGCGCGGGACGCCCAAGAGAGGACGCCCGCCGAGCCGCACGGTGCCGCGGCGGGCGGGCACGATGCCCGCGAGCGCCTTCAGGAGAGTGGATTTCCCCGCCCCGTTCTCGCCGAGAAGCGCCGTGACGCGGCCCTTTGGGAACGCGTGCGAGATCTCCGCGATGGCGTCATGGGCTCCGTATCCCGCGGCGAGCTCCTCGGCGGCGAGCGGGACCGTCACGGCCTGGCCCTCAGGAGCAAGAGAAACGCCGGCGCTCCGAGGAGGGCGGTGATGGCGCCCACCGCGATCTCCGCGGGCGCGAAGAGCGACCGCGCGACCACGTCCGACACGACCAGAAGGACCGCGCCCCCGAGGAAGGACAGGAGAAGCAGGGCGCGGTGCGAGCGCGTGACGCGGCGCACGGCGTGCGGCACGAGAAGGCCCACGAATCCGATGATGCCGGCGTACGCGACGGCCGCGGCGGCGAGGAGCGACGCCGCGACGTAGGCCGTTCGCTTCGCCGTCTCCACGCGGATTCCGAGCGTCCCGGCCGTCTCCTCACCGAGTGTGAGCGCGTCGAAGGCGCGAGCGAGCGGCAGGAGGAGGGCCAGCGAGAGGGCCACGTAGACGGACAGCGCCACGACCGCACCCGGCGTCGCGCCCGCGAGCGAGCCAAGCATCCAGAACACGAACGTCTGCGTGCGCGAGGGGTCGCCAAAGGAGAGAAGGAACAGCAGGATCGCCGAGGCGAGCGCGTTCACGACGACACCCGAGAGGAGGAGTCGACCGCGGTCCAGCCGGCCACCCGCCGACGCCCCGATGCCGACGATGAGGACGGCCGCCAGCGCGCCGAGAAACGCCGCGAAAGGCAACGCGAGCGCGTCGAAGATTCCCGCCCGCATTCCGGCGGACGCGCCGAGACCGAGGAGCGACCCGACGAGCGTTCCGCACGCGGCGCCTCCGGAGACGCCGAGGAGATAGGGATCGGCGAGCGGGTTTCCGAGCAGAGCCTGAAGCGCGGCGCCCGAGAGGGCCAGCGCGCCGCCCACGAGCACGGCCAGCAGCGCGCGCGGAAGTCTCAGCTCGCGCACGATCGAGACCGTCTCTCGGTCCCCCCGGCCCGCGAGGGCGCGGAGCACGTCGGCCGGCGCCAAGGACACGCTCCCGAGAAGCAGCGAGGCGAGAAGCGCGGCGAGAAGAGCGCCGAGGAGCACTACGCCCCACGCCCACGCCGGGCGACGGGGATTCACGGCACGCGTACCGCCGCGAGGCGCTCTAAGGCCTCGACGAGCCGAGGGCCCGGGCGCTCGAGCAGGTCCCCGGGCAGGACGACGACGCGGCCTTCTTTGACCGCGGGAACGAGGCGCCAGCGCGCGTCGGCGAACGCCCGCGCGAAGGCCCCGGCATTCTCGGGCGTGTCGGGACGGACCACGACGTCTGGATTCCAGGACGCGAGAGTCTCGAACGAGACGCGGGGCCAGTCGCCCGCGGATCTCGGCACGACGTTCGAGAAACCGGCGCGCGAGAGAACGTCCCCCACGAACGTGCCGTCTCCGGCGACGACCGGAGGGTCGGGCCAGATGAGAGCGACCGCCCGCCGGTGCGGGCGCGCGCGGCCGAGGGCCTCTGCCGCCGCGATGCGCCTCGTGAGGGCGGCCACGAGGTCCGCTGCGCGCTCGTCGTCGCCAAGCGCGTGCCCCACCCGGATGACGTCCTCGAGGACGCCGTCGAGCGTTGTGCCGGCCGTGACGACGACCGGAAGCCCCAAGGCCTCGAGCTTCTCGAAAGCCGCGCGATCCGTGCCGTCCTTCGAGACGACGACGAGATCGGGCGCGAGGGACACGACGCGCTCGAGATCCGGGACGAAACCTCCGACGCGCGTCTTTCCCGCCGCTTCGGGAAGGTCGACGGCGAAATCAGGAACGCCGACGACCCGCGGCCCGGCTCCGAGCGCGAACAGGATTTCGGCCGCGGACGGAGCGAGCGCGACGATGCGCCGGGGCGGTGCCGGGAGACGGGTCGGAACCGGAGAGGCGAGAAGAGCGAGACCGAGAGAGAGAAGTCCGAGACGTCCGCTCAGGGTTCCTCGGCTTCCTCGAGGTCGTTCGGAATTCCCAGCCGAAGGCACGCCGCCCCGTACATCTGGCGCGCCGCCTTCTGCGCGTTCTGCAGGTCCGCGAGACGTTCCTTGACCTTCGCGAGCTCGGCCTGGATGTCGCCTTCGAGCTGCTCGACCTCGGCCTTCGTCACCTTCAGGGTGTTCTCGTAGAACTTTCTCTGCTCGTCGGAAAGATTCATGGGTTCTCCTCGAAAATCCCTCTCGTCGGGATCAGGGCTTCACGGTGATGGGGAAGGTCTTCCACATCTTCACCTTCACACCATCCTTCGTCGCCGGTTGGATTGTCGCACCCTTCAGCGAGCGCACCGCGGCTTCGTCGACGAACTTGTAGCTCGACGGCCTGAGGACACGGACCTCCTGAACGGCGCCGCGCTCGTCGATGAGCGCCATGAGGAACGGCGTCCCGATCGAACCGTCGGCCCCACGCTTGACCTGCCGCGCCTGAACGGGAAGGTTGTTCATGTTTCCGAGGCGCACGAGGCGGGGCTCGACGACGCCCTCGCCGGGACCCACGAGGTCCCCTTCCTTCACCGGCGCGCTCGACGCGGCGGGGATCACGGACGCCTTGGCGGGCACCGAGACTTCGACCGGAGGAGGCGCCGCGGATTTCGGCACCTCGGCCACGGTTTCGGCGGGCTTTGGTTCGGGGGCGCGGGAGACCGGAACGGCCGTCGAGGCGGACTCGGGGCCTTTCAGGGCGGCGGCGGGGACATCGGAGGGACGCGGGGGTTCCGCGGCTTTCATGGGCGCGAGCCCGACGCCGGCCGCCGGCGGCACGGACGCCGTCGCTGGCTTCCCCGCGGTCCCGGACTGCTTCGCCGCCTCGCGCAGCGCCTTCTCGCGCTCTGCCCCGAGACGGCGCGCCTCGGCCTCGACCGCCCGGGGGTCGACGACCTTCGCGGGCTCGAGCATCGCCGGCTCGGGAGCTGAAGGTGGCGCGGAGGCCGCGTTCGCGGCCGCGGATTCCGTCTTTGGCACGCTTGCCGTCACGGGTGGCCCGGCGCCCGACCAGCGGTCCTTCGTGACGTAGAGGCCGCCGGCGACGAGCGCGACAGCGGCGAGTCCGATGCCGGCCACGAGGCCCGTACGGCTCTTCCGGGATTCACCGGCCGCCGGCAGCACGGCCGCGCTCTCGCCCACCGCGCGGCGCGGGGCGGGCTCCGGCCGCGACTTGAGCGGCGGAATCGAGGGCCGCGCGAACTCGCCCGTCTGCGCTTTCGCGATCACGAGCCCCTTCCCCTTCTTCGGGGGAACCCCGGGTGCGGGGACCGGGCCGACCGGCCCCGGCATGTCGCGGGCCTTGTCGAAGGCGGCGTCGATCTCGTCGTCGGACGCCTGCGGCGCCTCCCGCAGCCGGTGCATGTAGATCGCGAGATCCGCGGGCCCGGGCGACGGCTGAAACGTGTACAGCACCGCGTGGAGGTCCTTCTCGAACTCGGACGCGTTCTGGTAGCGCTCCTGCGGATTCTTCGCGAGCGCCTTGAGGACGATCTGGTCCACGCGCTTCGGCACCTCGGCGCCGCGGGACGAAGGCATCGCGACCTCGCCTTCACGCACGCTCTCGAGAACGGACATGTCCGTGTCGCCCTCGAAGAGAGGCGCCCCCGTCAGCATCTCGTAGAGCACCGAACCGAGGGAGAAGATGTCGCTCCGCCGGTCGAGCCTCTTGCCCCAGGCCTGCTCGGGCGACATGTACTGCAGCTTTCCCTTGAGCGCTCCCGAGATCGTCGTCGACACCTTGCTCGCGGCCTTCGCGATGCCGAAGTCGCAGAGCTTGATGTCGCCCTCGTCGCTGATGAGGATGTTCTGCGGCGAGACGTCGCGGTGCACGAGATTCAGCTCGCTGCCGTCCGGCGCCAGGCGGCGGTGCGCGTAGTCGAGCGCGTTCGCGATCTTCGACGCGATGAAAAGGGCGAGCTCGGCGGGCAGCGGAAAGCCTCTTTCCTTCGCGAGCTTCAGGAGCGTGCGCAGGTCCTTGCCCTCGACGTACTCCATGGCGATGTAGTGCCAGGCGTCGACCTTGCCGAGGTCGTAAATGTGGGTGATGTTGTTGTGGTTGAGCTGAGCCGCGAGCTTCGCCTCGTCCACGAACATCGTGACGAAGTCGGCATTCGTCGCCATGTGCGGCACGATGCGCTTGATCGCGACGATCTTCTCGAAGCCCTGTTCGCCGCTCATGCGCGCCTTGAAGACCTCGGCCATGCCGCCCGCGCCGATCTTCTGCAAGAGCTGGTAGCGCCCGAACGCGCCCGGAGACGAAGCCGGCCGCGCGGCCGGCACCGGATGCGTCGCGTCGACGGGCCGGGGCATCGGGGGGGACGCCGGCGGGACGGAGGGGGGAAGAGGCGACGCCTTCATGCGCACGGTCTCCCCGGAGACTTCGCGCGCGACTTCTTTTGGCTCTCGTGGCTCTCGCGGGCGCGCCAGGGGCGCGGGCTCAATCGTCTTCGGGGGCGGCAGGATTCCCGAGAGCGTGTCGTGGAGGAGTTTGTCGACGGAGGAGGTTGAAGATGCGCCCCGGGACGCGGGCTCGGCCGCGCGCGGCGCGGGCTGCGGCCGCGCGCTGAGGCTCGCCATCACCTCGGCGACGTTCACGCGCGCGGTTCGCTCGACGGGCCGGTCGAGCCTCTCGCCCGGCACTTCGGCCGCGGGAAACGGGGCCGATACTCCGCTCGGCGTCTTCTTCGGCGGCATGAGTCCCGAGAGCGTGTCGCTGAGCAGCTTCTCGACAGAAGGGACCGGCACCGGCATCTCGCGCGAGATCGGACGAGCCGGCGGCTCGTCGTCGAGCTCCGTCAGGACTCCCGAGAAGATGTCTTCGGCGGAGAGGAGCGGCGCGCCGGGATCGGACGGCGGCCCCGAAGACGACGGCATCTCGATCGCGGGCCTGAGTCCCAGCGCCATCGCGACCTCCGCCTGGAAGACGTCCCGGGAGAACGGTTTCTCGAGGATGCTCGTCGCGCCCACGCGCTGCGCGTCGGCGCGCTTGTTGCGGCCCTTGTAGCCCGACATCATGAGGAGCACGGGCGGCGTCGGGCCCAGCGCCTGCATGCCCTTGATCACGTCGGGCGTGCGGAGCTTCGGGAGAATGGAGGAAATGAGCACGAGGTCGGGACGCGACTTGCGGTAGAGCTCGAGGCCTTCCTCGCCGTCGCGCGCCATGACGAGCTCGACCGTCTGCGACTGACCCGCCAGGTACTGGCGGATTTGCTCGAGATAGCGCGGCTCGTATTCGATCAGCAGAAATTTCATGCCGAGATTGAGGACGGGGGCAACCGCCACCGCCGCGTGCACAACTCCTTCCGGAAGAATCTATTATCGACGGGGTGACCGCCGTGTCAACGAACGAGACCGCGCGCTTTTCGGCGCGGCGCATCTTCAGCGCGTCCCTCGGCTGCAAAGTAAGCCGGATCGACGCGGCGGCGCTCGCGGGTAAGGGCGGAGGCGAAGCCCCCGCCGGGCCCGGCGACGCGGACGTCCTCCTCGTGCACGGCTGCGCGGTGACGGATCGCGCCGAGCGCGACGGCCGGCGCCTCGTGCGTCGCCTCCGGCGCGCGAACCCCCGCGCGACCCTCGTCGTCTCCGGTTGCCTCGCCGAGCGGGCGGGCGGATCCCTGGCCCGGATGCCGGAGGTCGATCTCGTCGTCTCACTGGCCGCGCGCGATGCGCTTTCCGAGATTCTCGACGCGCACGCGGCCGGACTCCTGCCCGGGCGGATCGTGACCACGGCGGACGCGGCCAAGGCCGCGCTCTTCGCGATGCCCGCGGCGGGCCGGCCACTCGAGGCGCTCTTAGACCCCGAGAGGACCCGTGCCTTTCTGAAGATCCAGGACGGCTGCGAACGCCGATGCGCGTTTTGCGTCGTGCCCTCGCTGCGCGGGAAAGAGCGCAGCGCCCGGATCGAGGACGTCACCGACGCGATTCGTCGCCTCGGGGACGGCGGCGTCCCCGAGGTCGTCCTCGCGGGCGTCCACCTCGCCGCGTTCGGCCACGACCGCGGGACACGCCTCGTCGATCTCCTCACGCGACTGGAGGCCGATCCGCCGGCCTGCCGCGTCCGGCTCTCGTCGCTCGAGCCCATGGAGGCCGGCGACGACCTCGTCGACCTCGTCGCCGCTTCGCGGGTAGTCGTTCCGCACCTCCATCTGCCGCTTCAGTCGGGATCGTTCTCCGTCCTCAAGCGGATGCGGCGCGGCATCGTGCCGGCGCGTTACCGCGCGCTCGCCGAGCGCGCGGCGCGCGCGAATCCGCGCCTCCACCTCGCGACCGACCTCATCGCGGGATTCCCCGGCGAAACCGACGCCGACTTCGACGAGACGTGCCGCTTCGTCGAGGATCTGCCGTTCGCATCGCTCCACGTCTTCCCGTTCTCGCCGCGCGGGGGCACCGACGCCGCAGCCTGGCATCGGGAGAATCCTCTGGCTTCGGGCGTCCTGACGGAGCGCACGCGCGCGTTGCGGCGCCTCGGCGCGGCGAAGGCCCGCGCGTTCGCGGCCCGCGCGGCCGGCACGACGGCCGAGATCGTCACGCTCTGCGGAAACCGCGGCCTGACGGACCACTACCTCGAGGTCTCGCTCGAGCTGCCCTTGGAAGGCCGCCTCCCCGGCCGCCGCCTTCAGGCGCGCCTCGTCTCCGGCGCGGCAGGGATGCCCCTCGAGGCGCATCCCTGCTAGACTGCGCGCCCCCCGAAAACGCCTGAGGTGAGTCATGTCCGGTCACAGTAAGTGGAGCACGATCAAGCACAAGAAGGGCGCCGCCGACGCCAAGCGCGGAAACCTCTTCACGAAGCTGATCAAGGAAATCACGATGTCCGCCAAGGTGGGCGGAAGCGTCATCGAGTCGAATCCGCGCCTGCGCTCGGCGGTCCTCGCCGCGAAGAAGGCCTCGATGCCCTCGGACAACATCGACAGGGCGATCAAGCGCGGCACCGGCGAGCTCGAGGGCGTGACCTACGAGGAGGTCGTGTACGAGGGCTACGGGCCGGGTGGCGCCGCGATCCTCATCGAGGCGATGACGGACAACAAGAACCGCACGACGGCCGAAATCCGCCACCTGCTCACGAAATACGGCGGCAACCTCGCCGCCGCGGGCGCCGTCGCGTTCCAGTTCTCGAAGAAGGGCTACATCTCCGTCGAGAAGAGCGCCGCGAAGGAAGACGCGCTCATGGAGCTCGCGCTCGAGTCGGGCGCCGAGGACTTCAAGACGGACGACGCGGACGTCTTCGAGGTCTACACCGACCTGGCCTCGTTCGACGCGGTGAAGGCCGCGGTCGAGGCGAAGAACATCGCGATCCAGACGGCGGAGATCCAGATGGTTCCGCAGAACACGATCGACGTCGCCGACAAGGGCCCCGCGCTCCTGAAGCTCCTCGACATGGTCGAAGACAACGACGACGTCCAGAAGGTCTGGTCGAACGGCGACATCGACGACAAGTACCTGACGGAGGAGTGATAGCGGCTCTCCGATGAAAATCCTCGGGGTCGATCCCGGAAGCCGCGCCGCCGGCTGGGCCGTCGTGGACTTCGCGGGGGCGCCCGTCCTCGTAGGCGCCGGCGTCCTGCGCCCTCCCCTCACGGGAACCTTCGCGGAGCGCCTCGCCTTCCTTCACGCCGCTTTGGGCCGGGTGATCGCGGCCGAACGGCCCGATGCCGCGGCCGTCGAGCGCGTCTTTTCCGGCGTGAATCCCCAGAGCCTCATCTCCCTCGGCGAGGCGCGCGGGGTCCTGTTGCTCGCGCTCGCGCAGGCGGGCATTCCCACCGCCGAGGTGACTCCCGCGGAGATCAAGCGCGCCGTGGCGGGCTCGGGAGGCGCCGAGAAGGAGCAGGTGAGGCGCATGGTCACCGCCCTCCTCGGACGCCGGCTCGCCCTCGATGCCGCCGACGCGGCGGCCGCCGCCCTGACGCATGGGTTCGTCGCCGCCCGGCGCGGCGCGCGCTTCGCGGCGGCTCCCGGCACGCGGACGTCTCCGCGCGCTCTTGTGAGGCGGCGCCCGGCCGGCTAGACGGCCGGTTGAGCCGACCCCGCGCAGGCTGCTATCGTGAAAGCGTACTGATGTCGTTTCAAGGCTCCCTCAACGAGCTTCCGCTCTCCGATATCGTCCAGCTCGTGGCCGTCTCCGGCAAGACGGGCATGTTCTCGATGACGCGCGCCTCCGAGAAGGGCTACGTCTATCTGCAGAACGGGCACATCACCCACGCGAAGCTCGGCGAGGTCGAAGGCGAGGACGCGATCTACGCGCTCGCGCTGTGGAACCAGGGCACGTTCCAGTTCTCGCCCGGCGTCGAGAGCGAGGCCCGCACGATCGGCCGCTCGAACACGAATCTGCTCCTCGAGGCGGCCCGCCGGAGCGACGAATGGAAGATCCTCTCGCGGAAGATCCCCGGGACGGACTCGATTCCCGTGCTCGTGTCCCGCGAAGGCGCGAACGGACCGGTCACGCTGACGCCCGTCGAGTGGAGAGTCGTCACGAAGGCCGATGGCCAGCGCTCGATCGAGGAGATCGCGCGGGCCCTGAAGGCCTCCGCGTTCGACATCGCCAAGACGCTCTACGGCCTCGTGACCGCCGAGCTCGTCGAGATCGGCAAACCGCGCGGGACCTCTCGAACCGCTCCGGAACCGCGGGCGCCGGTCTCCGCGCCGGCGATCCCGCCGCTCACCGGCCAGTCCATCCCGAACGTCTCGACTCACAGCGGAGCCTTCCAGGCCCTCTCGAAAGGCGACGAGAAGCGCAGCCTCCAGATCCTCTGCACGAAGGTGAAGCAGGAGGCTGAAGCGGCGGCGGCCGCGCCCGGAGACACCACGATCGACCGTCCCTACCGGTCGGCGCTCCAGGAGCTCGACCGGGGCCGCGGACTCGAGGTCGTGCGCGACCTGATCCGGACGCTCGAGGAGGCCATCGAGAAGCTCCGGGGCCCGGCGGCCGCGCGCGGTTTCCGCGAGAAGATGAACCCCCTCCTCTGACGTAACTCCTTGACATCGTTTGCCTCCGGGTGGGAGACGCGCTAGAATCTGACAGCGATTTCTGCCTTTTTTGGACAACGACTCGAGGCACTTCCCCGCACAGGCCGGTATGAGGCCCCCGCGGCCGGGCGGACCAAAGGAGATTCGATGCGACGGATGCGGACCCGACTCCTCCTCGGCGCGATCGCGTGCCTGGTCCTCGCGACTCCCCTCGCGGCGCAGATGGCTCCCTCAGTCTCGGGCGAGACGGGGCTCTTTGAGGTGACGAACGCCGACATGCTGCCGCAGGGACGCTTTTCTCTCGGGCTGTCCTGGGGACTGTGGAACCGGACGGCGGCGTCCGTTCCCTACGCGGCCACGCTTTCGGACGATCCCCTCCGCTACGACGTGCAGCGGATCGGGATGTCCGTCGCGTACGGCCTCCTCCCCCGATGGGAGGCCTCCCTGAGCACGGGCTCCAACCGGTACAGCGCGTCCGACTACAACTGGCAGGGCCTCGTGAACGGCCATTACCGCTATGGCAGCTTCACGCATTCCGAGATGGACAAGGTCCGTCTCGGCACGAAGATCCTCCTCAACACGCAGGACCCGGTGCTCGTCGTCCTCTTCGGCGGCATCGCGTTGCCGACCCAGTCCAAGAACGACGTCAACGCGCTCGGCACCTATCGCGCGGACTACGACCTCGGCCTCTCGTTCAACGTCGGATGGGTCACTTTCCAGACGGCCTATCAGCTCAACGGGAAACTCGGCACGCCCACGGCGTTCCCCAACGTCGGGGACACGGGCTACGACATCTCGAACACGTGGACGTCGGCCGTCGCCGTCGCGGTGCCAGTGATTCCGAACGTCTTCAAGGCGATCGGTGAGATCAATCGGGTCCACTACGACGGCGGCGACACGCAGCCGCCGGACTTCTCCGAGGTCACGCTCGGAGGCCGGTTCGCGTTCGGCAACTCGGGGTTCACGGCCTCCGGGGCCGTGCGCGTGAACATCGACCGCTGGGCAAAATACGGCAACAGCCCCTCGAGCATCGGCGGCCTCGTGCAGGTCGCATACCTGCCTCCGCCTGCCGTCAGGGAACGGCCGCGCGCCGCGTTGCCCCGGGAGGCCGAGCCGCCGCCCGCGACCGAGCCCGTGCCGCCTCCTCCTGCTCCCGCGCCCGTCATGATTCCGGCCGCCGAGCCGGCCCCAGCCGTGCGGCCATCGACCTCGACGACGGACGAGATCCTCTACGACGCCGCCAAGAGCCGCCTCACGAACATCGCGAAGGCCATCCTCGACGGCGTCGCCCTGCGCCTCAAGAACAACCTGGCCGCCACGTGCACGGTTTCGGCGTCCACCGACGCGAAGGAAAAGGGCGGCGATCACGCGGCGCTCGCGAGGGCCCGCGCCGAGGCGGCCCGCGACTACCTCATGAAACGTCACGGCATCGACGGCTCGCGCATCGCGACCGAGGTAAAGGGAGACGCCGACTCGACCGACGCGATGCGCAACCGCCGCGCCGTCGTGACCGTCACGTTCCCCTGATTCCGGGTCTGCCCACGGCGGCGTTAGACTGACGCCGCCGTGGATTCGAACTCGGGACTCTTCTCCACCGGAACGTTCTCGACGGGGACGAATCCCGCCGGAAGCGGCGTGTTCCGCTCGCGGGCGCTCGTCGTGCTCGCAACCGCCGCCGTCGTCGGACTTCTCTGGGCGGGGAAGGTCCTGTTCGTCATGTTCTTTTTCGCCCTCTTCCTGTCGTTCGCGCTCCAGCCGTTCGTCACGCTCCTCGAGCGGCTGCGCTTCCCACGCTCCCTGGCCGTGCTCCTTGTGATCCTGTTTCTCTCGGCCCTCCTCGTGTTCTTCGTCGTCAACGCGATGTCGCAGATCGAGGCCTTCACACGGGACCTCCCGACGTACGAGACGCGCATCCGGATCTTCACGGCGAAGGCGCAGGGCGTGTTCGCGCAGCTCGAAGAGCGCACGCGCCTCCTGCTGCCAGAGGTCGATCGCAGCACGCGCTCCGTGCGGCTCGAGTCGGACGCGTTCGACTCGCTTTCGAAGGTCGCCGTCCAGGTCAAGACGCTGGTCTCGCTCCTTCTCTACACGGCCGCGGTCCCGATGCTCTCGTTCTTCATGCTCAAGGACCGCGAGAAGTACGGCGGGGCCGTCGTGAAGATCCTGCGCGTCAAGGGCGGCCGCGCCGCCCAGGACTTCGCCGTCGGGGTCGCGCGCGTTCTCTCCGGATACGTCCTCGGCGAGCTCTTCGTCGTCCTCATCACGGCGTGCATCACGACCGCTGGCCTCCTCGTGCTCAGGGTGCCGTACGGCTACGTCCTCGGCCCCCTCGCGGGCGTGTGCGTGCTCGTGCCCTACGTCGGCGTCATCTTCTCGACGGTGCCCGCGTTTGCCATCGCGCTCCTCGCCTCGAACGACGCGACGCTGCCCGTGAAGGTCCTCGTCTTCTATTCGGTGGTGCAGTTCCTCGAAGGAAACGTCCTGACGCCGTTCATCGTGGGCAGCCGCGTTCGGCTCCACCCGCTCGCGGTCCTTTTCGCGTTCCTCTTCTGGGGCATCCTGTGGGGCGTCCCGGGCGCGATCCTCGCGGTCCCGCTCACCGCGACGATCAAGGTCGTCACCGAGCGCTTCGAGCGCTTCGCACCGTGGGCCGCGCTCCTCGGCGAAAGGACGCCCGATCCCGCGCCGCCGGAAGAGCCCGAGGCGCTCCTCGCCGGCCATCACGGGGCCTGAAGCCGCCCCCCGAAGGAATCGAACCTCAGCCGGCGAGGTTCCGGCGCCGCACCGCGAGCAAACCCCCGAGCAGGCCCGCGGCGAGGCCGAACGCGACGAGCATCAGGCACGTGGATGCGGGCAGGAAGCGCACCGCGAAGACGCCGAGGAGCGCGTTCTTCGT
>Ga0097691_1000404_pt1 | contig 38710 bp, 37 predicted proteins | sample NGESurdeep072012_8_FD_72858 | JGI IMG/M metagenome (GOLD analysis project Ga0097691, IMG submission 72858) | Arctic peat soil microbial communities from Barrow, Alaska - NGEE Surface sample 210-1 deep-072012 | ecosystem: Environmental > Terrestrial > Soil > Wetlands > Peat ... | reverse complement strand
GACCACCAGGTCGATGTTCGCCTGCAGGCTCACTCCGTCGGTGTGCTCGTGGAAGAAGGCCAGTAGAAACGGCGTGACGTCCTTGCCAGTGATCTTGTTGTCCTGCAACGACTTCAGTGCAGCCACGAGTGTCTTCTCGTGCAGGTCGCGAGCCATCTCCTTGCCGTTCGGGATCGGGTTGGCCACCACCAGAGCCTGCTCGAGCCCCAACGCGTTTCGCGCAACCATCGTGGCCGCGATCTCGGCGGCGGACTGCGCAACCCATGGCACGGCATACCCGCTGTCCTGGATGTAGAAGCCGGGGAACTTCTCGCTGCGGTAGCCCACCAGACCCACCGAGAGCGTCTCTAGCCGCTCGAGGGTGGCGTGGACGTCCAGGATGGATTTCACGCCGGCGCAGACCAGGGCTACCGGGACGTGGGCGAGGGCCGGCAGGTCGGCTGACTCGTCGAAGGTCTTGTCGGCTCCCCGATGGACCCCGCCGAGGCCGCCGGTGGCGAACACCCGGATGCCGACGCGATGAGCCAGGTATGCCGTGGACGCGACCGTCGTGGCGCCCAGCGCCCCACTGGCCACAACGCTGCCAAGGTCGCGAATGCTCGACTTGATCACGTCTCCATCGGTCGCGATCCGGTCAAGGGCGCTGTCGTCAAGCCCGATGCGCACGTGGCCGTCGGCGATCGCAATGGTTGCCGGTATGGCGCCGGAGTCGCGCACGGCAGCCTCGATCTCTCGGGCCACCCTGGCGCTGGACTCGACGGGCAGTCCGTGGCTGATGATCGTGGACTCGAGCGCGACGACGCCGCGGCCCTCGCGCAAGGCGGTGCTGACCTCTTCGGCAATGATCACGATGAGCACTCTACGATCACGATGAGCACGAGGAGCACTCTAGGGATGCCCCGGGAGGTGGCGCCGATGTCGGTAATGGTGTGCGTGGCCGGTGACGTGATGCTCGACGTCCTGGTCTCGACAAAGGGGCCTTTGAGGATCGACGACGACACGGCGGCGGACATCGCATTCAGCGCCGGCGGCCAGGGCGCCAATGTCGCCGCCTGGGTGTGCGCCCTGGGCGGGCGGGCCGGACTGTACGGGCCGCGCACCGCTGACCCGGCCGGGCAGGTGATTGACGGACAGCTGAAGGCCCGTGGAATCCACCTGCACGCCGAACCTCGCGACACGCACTGCGGCGCGGGCGTCTCGTTGGTCACCTCTGGCAGGCGCACCCTTGCCTCCGATCCGGGCGACCTCTCATGGGTTGATGAACGACTGGGCGACACCTCCTGGCTGGCCGGAGCCGATTGGCTGCACTTTTCGGGCTATCTGCTTCTGCGCGCCCCGGATCCGTCGGTCGTGATCCGCGCCGCACGGGCTGCGCGAAAGTTGGGCGTTCAGGTGGCCGTCGACATGGCTTCTGCCGCCATGATCGAAACCTATGGCGCGCAGGCATTCCGGGCCCTCGTAGACGAGCGCGACCCGACGGTCGTCTTTGGCAACGAGGGCGAGTGGGAAGTCGTCGGGGGCCTGCCCAGCGAGGGTTCTATCGGTGCCGTCGTCAAGCGTGGGCCACAGGGGTCTACCTTCGTGGTTGATGGCGTGCAGAGGTCACTTGCGGCGGTCCCCGGCTCGGTGGTTGACGTCACCGGTGCCGGTGACGCGTTGGCGGCGGGATACTTTGTGGGCGGCCCGCAGATGGCGATGGCAGCCGCGGCGCGATGCGTCTCGCAGACCGGTGCCCAACCACCGTGCTGACTTCGCAGTAGTGCTGGCCCCGACGGCCAGGATTGGGAGCCAGACGCGGCGCATTGGAATCCTTGAGGTCTTGTCGGCGTTGAGATCGTTTATAGGCGGTCGGGCTTGATCGTTTATAACCGGTTGGGCTCGCTGATGGATGACATGAGGGATGCTTGACGTAAAGGACCATCTCACTGAAAGAGGCGAATAGCAGTGCAGGATCCATCCGAGCTCTACTCGTTCGAGACGGACACCCCGCTGGGCGACCTGCGCGCATCGGTGTTGCTGGTCTCGCTGGGCGGGTTCGTGGATGCCGGTCAGACACAGCGCCTGTTGACCGACCACGTTCTTGCCACTCTTCCACACACAGTCGTGGCCTCGTTCGACGTCGACCAGTTGATGGACTACCGCGGACGGCGTCCGGCGATGACCTTCGATCGCGACCGCTGGTCCAGCTACGCCGACCCGACCCTGCTGCTGTATCGCGTCACCGATGCCGACGGCGAGCCTTTCCTGGTCCTGTACGGTCCCGAGCCGGACTACCAGTGGGAGCGTGTCGTCCAGGCGATCCAGAAGCTCGAGCGGATGCTCGGGGTAACGCTGACCGTGAGCATCCACGGCATACCGATGGCCGTGCCGCACACCCGGCCCATGGGCTGCACGGCCCACGCGACCTCTCCTAAGCTGATCAGTGAGCACGAGTCCCTCTTCGGGACCGTGCAGGTGCCGGGCAGTATCACCGCGCTCCTGGAGTTGCGTCTCGGCGAGTCCGGCCATGACTCGCTCGGATTCGCGATCCACGTGCCCCACTACCTGGCCCAGGCGCAGTTCGGTGATGCTGCTGTGCTCGGTCTCGAGTCATTTGCGGGCGCGACGGGGCTCAATATCCCTGCTGAGGATCTGGTTGCCACCGCGGGTCTCAACCGGGCCGAGATCGTCCAGGAGATCGCCGGTTCCGAGGAGGTCTCCCAGGTTGTCGAGGCACTGGAGCGACAGTACGACGCCTACATCCAGGGTCGCGAGAAGCCAGGCCTGCTGGCCACGGACGTCCGGGACCTGCCGACGGCTGACGAGATCGGCGCCGAGTTCGAGGAGTTCCTGCGCACACAGACCGACGAGGGGTAGCGGCCGCGGCGCTGCTTAACCCTTGGCCTGGGACCAGCGCCCGATGACGCTGGTGTCGGAGACGAACCTCACGGTGCTCGATCCGGTCCAGCGCCGGGCGCTGGCTGTCAGCGCGGCATCAACTGCGGCTGCTGCGTCGTCGGCGGCATCAGTGGGGACATGGATCAACAGCTCGTCGTGCAGGCACAGGACGATCCGGGCGCCAAGGTGTCGGGTGGTGAGCCGCACGGTGGCCGCCCAAGCCTTGAACAGCTCTGCAGCCGCACCCTGGATCACAGCGTTGCGGGCGAATCGCCCCCGGCCCGCGATCATCGAAGGTAAGGACCAGGCGGGGGCGTCAACCGGGTTCTGCCACATTGGAATCCGCCGTCCACCGTAGGTCCGGATCGCTCGTGAGGCCACACCCGAGTCATAGGCACGGCTCAAATAGGCCATGGCCGTGGGGTAGGCCCGCTCGAGCGCTCTGAGGGCCTCGCCGGCGGGACCGCTGGTCTGTCCGTACATCGCGGCGAGCACAGCGATCTTGGCCACCGGACGCTCAACCTTGAGGGCGGCGCCGACCGGTGCGTACAGGTCGTCAGCCTGGGTGGCTCGCGCGAAATCCATGTCCCCGGAGACGGCGGCCAGGACCCTGGGCTCGATCTGTCCCAGGTCTGAGCGCACGAACACGTACCCCGGGTGAGCCGCGATAGCAGGCCGCAACGGCGTTGGCAGATTGTGCAGGCCGTTCTGAGCGGTCATCCGGCCAGCGGCGCCGTCACACGCGGTCCATGCGCCACGCAGGCGGTTGTCGGGCCCGATGTTGGTGTCCAGCCAGTGCCAGCCGTAGGTCGTGGCGATCCGCTCGGCCTTGCGCCAGGTCAGCAACGCCTCCACCAGCGGATGGGTGTCGCGGAAAGGTTCCAGCCGCCAGGCCCGCGTGTCCGCGACGACGACACCGACGGACGCAAGAAGCTCTCGAACCTGCAAAGGGTTCCGCAGATCAGTGGACTCATGGCCGGGGACGCAAGATAGCACCGCGGCATCACGGTTTCCCCGCGTCTGCCGCGCCTGAGCCTCGTCGGCGGGTCGCGGCCCAGCCGCGTCCTCGATCAGCTGTTCGATGATCGGGCGGTCCACCGGGAGCCCGGTGGCGGCCAGCTCGACGCACAACAGAGCGGCGGCCGATTCGGAGTGGCCAGTGCTGACCGCCCGAGGCGAGATCGCCGCGAGTGTGGCGATCTGGCGCACTGCGGTCTCGATGGCAGTGGAGGCCCACGCCAGGGCGCGCGTTGATGAGCTCTGCCACGTACCGGCGACAGCCTCAGGCCGTAGGTACCCGTCGGAGCGGACGGGACTCTCGGGGTCACCGCCGTCGCCGGGGTCATGCTCGCAGGTGAAGGCGAACAGGTCATTGCCAGCTGCCTTGGGCAGGTTCGAGGTGGCCAGCCTACATACGGTGGCCCACGCAAGCCCGGGGTCGGTGTCGTGACCACCGACCAGGAGCCGATGCGCCTCGGCGATATCCCAGCACCGGTTCAGGTGAATACCTCTGAGTACCAGTGGGCTGGCATCAGCTTGCGCAGACCAGAAGACCCAACGGGGGTGTCGGCCGGCCTCCATCCGCGTCACCTCGTCCGCGATCTGCGCATGGTTCCCGGCCAGGCGCATGCCGTCGCACCATATCGCGGCGATCTCGCCTACGAAACAGACTGCGACAAGGTCGCGGGGCGATTGGTGCGGGACCATGTGACCATCCAACAGCAGAAAGGATCTGTAAAGACCGCCGTCGTGGCTGGCAGGCCCCCGCCACCGGTGGGCAGCCCGGCGGATGGCAGCCCGGCGTCAAGACGTCCTGGCTCGAGCCGACGTCCTTCTTGAGGGCTATTCGAGCCGGTGCCCGATCCTGCGCGCTCTGTGCCTCCACGGACTCCGTTCATGTCACGGCGCCCTCTCGGGCTGGAGCCCGCCGTGGGTCAACGGGACGAGCCGCCAGCGATCTCGTAGGACCACAACTCGCTGCTCATGCCAACCTTCGGGGCCGCGGGCTTGTCCGTTGGCGTGGCGTCACTGCGGTGCCCATGTCCAAAGGCAGGCGAATTCACCCAAGCCTGGAATGACTCGTCGTCGGCCCAGCGGGTAACGACCAGCCAGGTGTCGCGGTCGTCGATCGGCTTGAGTAGCTCAAAGCCTTCGAAGCCCGCCTGGTCGTCGACCGCGCCTGCACGTGCGGCGAACCGGTGAGCCAGTTCGTCGCCGCCACCAGCGGGCACTGTTATCGCATTGATCTTGATGATGGTCATGAGTAAGCCTTTCTCGAGGGACGCCAATAACGAACCGCTGTCGGCAGAGTCTAGGCAAGGCAGGCGAGGTCGCAGCAGCGACCAGCTAGCTCGCTGGGTTTCGAGAACTCTGGGACGCCCAAGTGAAAGCATCACCGAGGTTCGTACCGGCAGCGAATTCAGCGCCACCCCAGCCAGGTCGGCTCTGGCGTCAAGATTCGGCTGGCGAGAAACACGCAAGGAGCCGCGACTGACTCTGTCGGCTCATTTCGGTGAGGCCGAACTGAGTCGTCTCAACTCTCATCATGGTTTCACTCTTTGGATTGGCGCTGCGGACACTAGTTGCGACACTTCGGCTCGGGGATGGTTGTCCGGTTTCACACGGTCCGGTACCGCTGGTCATCGCATCAGAAGCCTTCAACGGAGCCGCATCGGGGCGGGGTCTTCGTCCATCTCGCGAGCGTGTCGCGGACGGCCGAAAATGACCCCGCGCTTGGATGATGACGGGCCGACTTCAGCGCGTTCATGGTCTGTTTTGGGCTCTTCTTGTTGGTGGTGGTGCGCACCCGGGAGGGCGCAGTCCTCGAGCCAGGCATCTGACCGGTCCGAGCTCTAGGTTCCGCAGTGTCTGGGGTGTACCGTCCTGAGTTCTGCGCCCCCCCAGACCTCGGTGGCGTCGGCTTACCCGTGCTGCTCCTGAACCTCGGTGGCCCGTGACCTCACATTCCGGGACCATCCGAATCGAGTTTCGCCATCGTTCAGCAGCCAAACACTCCGCAGGACCCTGCCACCAATTTCGACCACCACGTCATCGTGTTCCCGACCCGGTACGCGGACTACGTCCCGACAGAGCTGCCGGCAAAGTCAGCCGGCCATCCCGCCTTCGGGGTACTGCCCACCGCTGACGGTGGCAAGGTCGTGTGGGCTGTGCGCTAAGGCCCAGCCGCGGGTGGTGCTGACACCTCGGCAGGCCAAGGGTGGCAGACTCTGCTGTACCGACGGGGAAGGAGCCAATCATGAGAATCGCCGTCACAGGCGGGTCGGGCAAACTCGGGACCACGGTTGTTGCTGTCCTGAGCCAGGCTGGACATGAGGTTGTCACCCTTGACGCGAATGGTCCACGCGGTCCCGGCCTCGTGCGAGTCGACCTGACGAACTACGGCGAGACGGTCGACGCGTTCTTTGGCGAGAACGACCCCTCGGCCGGTCCGGAGCAGGCCTCAAAACCGGCGTTCGACGCGCTCGTGCACCTGGCCGCGATTCCTGCACCTGGCATCCTGAGCGATGTCGCCACGTTCCACAACAACATCCTGAGCACGTTCAACGTGTTCCAAGCTGCTCGCCGGGCAGGGATCCGGAACATTGTGTACGCATCGAGTGAGACGGTCCTGGGGTTGCCCTTCGACGTGCCGCCGCCATATATCCCGCTGGACGAGGAGTATTCCGCTCGCCCGGAAAGCATCTACTCACTCGTGAAGCACCTCGAGGAACAGATGGCCATCGAGCTCGTGCGCTGGGATCCGACCCTCAAGATCATCGCGCTGCGCTTCTCCAATGTGATGGACCCGGAAGATTACGCGGAGTTTCCCTTGTTCGACGCGGATGCGACGCTGCGCAAATGGAATCTTTGGGGCTACATCGACGGGCGCGACGGTGCGCAGGCCGTACTCAAGGCTCTCGAGCTCGACATCACGGGCTTCGACCGGTTCATCATCGCCGCCGCAGACACCGTCATGTCACAACCCAATGGAGATCTGGTGGCTGAGGTCTTCCCCGGCGTCCCGGTAACCCGCGAACTCGGTGAACACGACACGCTGCTGTCGATCGAGAAGGCTCGCCGCGTGCTCGGTTACAACCCACACCACTCCTGGCGTTGACCTCGCAGCACTCCTGGCCCGCAGGGCCCCTGGAGGTTGGCGTCAACGACCCAGCGTGAAGGCTTGTTTGAGTGCGTTCTCGAGGTCATCGCAGAGATCTTCGACGGCCTCGAGTCCGATCGAGATCCGCAGCAGGCCCGGATTGGGACGGGCCTGCGCTGCAACGGGCCGGTGGGTCAGCGAAGCTGGATGCTCGATCAGGGTTTCGGTGCCACCCAGCGAAACCGCATGGGTGACGAGTTCGCAGGCATTGGCCATGGCAGCCGCAGCCGGGTAACCCCCGACTACTTCGAATGCCATCACCGATCCTGGGCCTGCCATTTGGCGACCCACGATCCCGTCGGGGTCGCAGCCGGGCAGTCCGGGGAAGTGCACCGCGTCCACCGACGGGTGGGTCGCTAGCCACTCGGCGACCAACTGGGCACTGGCTTGCTGAGCACGAACTCGCACAGGCAGTGTCTGCAGCCCGCGATGCAGGAGGTAGCCGGCGAGCGGATGGAGAATGCCGCCCGTGACGGCTCGCACCCGTCGCAGTCTCGAGGCCCATTCCGGACCTGCGGCGACGACGCCGGCCAGCACATCTCCGTGCCCGCCGATGAACTTGGTGGCACTGTGCAGAACGAGGGCTGCACCATGACGCATCGGCTGCTGCAGGACAGGCGTGGCAAAGGTGTTGTCGACCAAGACTGGGACATCACCGGCCTGCGCGCAGACATCGTCCAGGTTCAGCAGCGCCAGAGTGGGATTTGCCGGGGTCTCGACCATCACCAGACCGGTGTCGGGTCGCAGGGCATGCTCGATCTCCTTTGGACCAACCCAGGTGACCTCAACGCCGAGCAGGCCGTTGTCCAGCAGGTGGTCGGTGCCTCCGTAGACCGGACGCACCGCCACGACGTGCCGTTTGCCTGAAGCGCTCATGGCGAGCAGGCAGGCGGTCAAGGCTGCCATCCCCGAGGCGAAGGCGACCGACTCTTCGCTGCCCTCAAGCTCGGCGAGGGCGTCCTCGAAGCGGGCGACAGTCGGGTTCCACAGACGGCCGTAGACATGGCTTCCGCCAGGGATCGGTTGTCCGCCGGTCGCGAGAGCCTCGTAGGCGTCGCCACCGGACTCGACGTCGGCCAGTGGGTTGGTGGTGGACAAGTCGATCGAGGGCACATGGACCCCGAGGCCGGCGAGGTCACGTCGGCCGGCATGCACCGCACGAGTCTCGAGGGCGTTCATGAAGCCTCCTGAAAGTTCACTGTGTTCTATCAGTTTCGAGACTTCAAGAGACAAGCCGCAAGCAACTCGCATTAGATTCACTCATGGCACCATCTACTGTCATCTATTCGGCACATGCAGGTCTGGAGGCGACACCGATGAACAACGTTCGACATCCCGTACTCGATCAGATTGACCACGCGATCCTGAGACTGCTCGCGGCCGATGGCCGGTTACCCAACCTCGCCCTTGCCTCCGCGGTGGGGATCGCTCCGTCAACGTGCCTCGGGCGGGTTCGTGCCCTGCGCGAAAGCGGCGTCATCCGGGGCTATCACGCGGACATAGATCTGACCCGTGTGGGCCTGCCCATCCAAGCCATCATTGCCGTCCGCATGCAGGCACACCACCGCGAACAGATCCAAGCTTTCGTGACCGTGGCCCCTCACCTGCCGGGAGTGGTCGAGGTCTTTCACGTCGCCGGAGGCACGGACTACCTCTTGCACGTCGCGGCCACCGATACGACTGCGCTGCACGACTTCATCCTCGAGTACTTCGCAGCGAGCCCCGCCATCCAGCATGCGGAGACGAGCCTGGTCTTCCGGCATCTGCGCGGCACCAACGTGCTACCGGAAGACTGACCCTTCGCAGAGGGTGCGGGGTCCGCGGCGATGGACTTGCGGGTTGATGGGACTGACGCTCAGCCCGTGCCGCCCCAAGGGCTGACGCGGTGTCGGCGCGACATGTTCACCACATCATGGTCAAGCTTCTCGTCCGGGCTGGCTTCGCCATTCATGCTTCAGACGGCAGCGGATCCCGAGCCCACCTTGAACGTGGCGGTCCCAATCGCGGTCTGCCGGAGAACCCGCCCTGGCCTCAGCTGCCGCCGGCTCGCGCTCGGACTCTCGTGCTCACGCAGGGCCAGCCTTTGCCCAGTGACCAAGAAGCCCCACGCCGCTGTCGACTGTCCCTATCGTCTTGCACCCGTCCGATCTGCAGACCTGACCCTTGACAGGGGGTCTGCGCGAGGCGCTGAGGTTGGTCGGGATGCAGGCCCTTGCCCATACCGCCCACCACCGGTGGGCGCCAGCTCGCAGAGGGAGCTGTCACCACTGACGAAGGTCTTCCACCATCTCGATCGTGTCGGCTTCCGTGGCCGTCTTGTCCGGCCGGTGCCGGACGACCCGGGCAAAGCGCAGCGCCATGCCGGCTGGATAGCGAGGCGAGGTCTGCACACCGTCGAAGGCAATCTCCACCACCACCTCCGGGCGGAGGTGAAGGACGTAACCATCGGTGGGTCCAATCGCGTACCGGGGCAGCTCGGCGCTCTGCCAACGCAGCATCTCGTCGGTGAGTCCCTTGAACGTCTTGCCGAGCATGACGAATCCACCGCTGGGGCCGAATCGTCCTGCCGGGTCCCGTGCCCCCAGATGGAGGTTGCTCAACCATCCCCTGCGACGACCGTTGCCGCGTTCGACTGCCAGGATGACCAGGTCGAGGGTATGAACGGGCTTGACCTTGATCCAGCCCGCCCCGCGGCGCCCCATCTGGTACGTGGCGTTGTTTGCCTTGACCACCACGCCTTCATGTCCTCGTGTCACAGCGTCGACGGCAAAGGCCGTGGCCGCCTCGACCTGGGTGGGCTCGCCGGCATCCTCGACCTGGAGTCGGGGCACCAGATGGGGCAGGGGCACAGCCTTCTCGAGGACGTCTCTACGGAGGCTGGCTGGCTCGTCGATGAGATCGGATCCGTTCAGGTGCAGGACGTCAAACAGGAATGCCGTCAGTGGAGTTCGCGCGCGGGCCACCACGGGGTCGACACGGCTGGCGGTACGAGAACCGGTCTCCTGAAACTGCTTTGGTCGGCCGTCGGAGTGCAAGGCTATGAGCTCGCCGTCGAAGATCGCGCTCTTGACCGGCAGTGTCGAGATCAGCTCGACCACCTCGGGAACACGATCGGTGATGTCGTACAGGGACCGTGTCAGGACGCGGACGTCGTTGCCCTGTCTGTGGATCTGGGCTCTGATGCCGTCCAGCTTCCACTCCACGCCGGCCGGCCCAGACTTGGCCAGGGCTTCGGCCACGCTCTTGGCTGAGCTGGCCAGCATCGGGCTGACGCCCTGGCCAACCGTCAGGTGGAAGAGGTTGAGCGCCGCCGGACCGTCCAGCAGAAGGCTCTGGGCGACAACAGGAAGGTCGCCCCGGGCGGCCACGGCGCGGCGTACATCCTCAAGAGCGACACCACCGGCTTCGGCAACTGCCGTCATAACCACCGACTCCAGCACTCCCTGGCGCAGTCCACCCCGCAGGAGACCCAGGACAAGAAGTCGTTCCTGCGCGTTCAGTCTCTTGACCAGGCCCAGAAACAAGTCGGCGCGCACGCGCGAGGAGCCGGCGCCGGCCAGCTCGCTGGCCTGCTGCATCACGGCGTCGAACTCCGACACCGTCACATGTCCAGCATCCACGACGCTCCCGTCGGGTGCTGGCGGGAACTCGGAAGACGACTCGGACCACGATGACAGCTCGATGCCGGTGCGGCGCTGACGCAGCGAGCCGGAGAGATAGCATGTGGCCAAACCCACTTCGTCGGCAGTGGACGTGCCCTCGACAACCTGCATAACGCCCTGTCGCAGCAGGTCGGCGATGAGCGACACTTTGGCAAGGCGCGAACTGGTTCCGGACAACTGTTTCGAGGTGCGTGCGACATCGGCCAGAAGCATGATCCAATGTTGGCAGGCAAGTCCGACAGCCAACAGGAGGACGCTCATGGAGATTCTTGGGACGAACGACGGTCCGATGGCCGGCCCAGCCACACCCATGATCGAGCGACTGATGGACGTCGGAATCGACGGCAGAGGTCCGTTCAGATCGGCACAAAGCGTGGCTGACTTTGCGCTCGCCGAGCACCGCGAGGTTGAGCCGGCGATCGATGCGATGGTCCGGTCACACCTGAGGCTCGCGGCCGCGAATGGATTCGTTACTGGACTGGGTGGCTTCGTCGCCATTCCGATCGCCTTGCCCGCCAACATCCTGGGCTTCTACTTGGTCGCGACGCGGTTGGTCGCCGTCATCGCCTCGAGCCGTGGTCATGACATCGGCCAGCCCGAGGTGCGCTCAGCGATCCTGCTCGCTCTGGTCGGGGCCGACGCTGACGACCTGCTTGCGAAGGCAAGTGAGGCCGGCGCCGGGAAGCTGGTCAACCTGGTTGCCCAACGGCTGCCCGGCCCGGTGCTGATGGCGGTCCGAAAAGGCGTCATGTTCCGCCTGCTCGCCCGGGTCGGCAAGAAGTCGTTTTCGCGTTTCGGGCGGGTCGTGCCCGTGGCTGGAGGGCTCGTGGGCGCCGGTCTGGACAGCTACCTACTCAAGCGGATCGCCGACCACGCGCGTCTCGAGTTCCCTTGGAAACCGGGATCGGATTCCTGAGGGACCCAAGGACTTTGAGAAGGGAGTGGGCATGGCTGCCGCCAAGTCGGTTCGTTGGGGAGCATTTCTTTCACTGGCCAACGCTTTCCGCACGGCAACCCGCCTGAGCACCCCGGGCGTAGGAGCTCGCCTGACCTCACTTCCTCGGCTGGTCAGGGCAACTATCCGGGGCGAGTATGCGGGGACGTCCCGCCTGCGCCCACTTCTCATCGCGGGAGCTCTGTTGTACCTCATCTCGCCCATTGATCTGGTTCCGGTTGTGTTCCTGCCCCTCATCGGACTAGGTGGCGACGCCATGATCATCAGTTGGATCGCCGCGTCGCTGATCAATGAGACCGAGTCGTTCCTGCGCTGGGAAAGCGATCGTGAGCGCATCTTGCGTGGATACGTCGTCCATTGAGCTCCTCGACCTGACCGAGCGCACGGTCCTGGTCTGAACGCAGGCATTGGTGCACAAGGGTGAGGTTTTTCGTCCCCTCTCCACAGTCAGACGCGACGGCATGTCGCCACGGCCGGGCGGGCTCCAGAGTCGACCCATGACCACAACAATCCACCTCAGCGGACCCGCCGACGTCCTTACCGTGTTGCCCTATCAGCTGGGTTTCCACCCGCATGACTGCCTCGTGGCCGTGAGCCTTCACGGCCACCGCAGCGCCCGAATGGGGCTGGTACAGCGCATTGACCTCCCGCCACCGGAGCATATTGGTGACGCCGTCGCCGCGATGATTGCGCCACTTCGACAGGACAGCCCCACAGCCGTGCTGCTCATCGGCTTTGAAGAACGCGAGAGTGAGAGCCGCGCGATGCTGGACGAGATGGCGGATGCATGCCGAGCTCATGGCGTCGAGGTCGCTGACCGGATGGTCGTGCGAGGCGGGCGCTGGTTCGACCTGGACTGCAAGCAGAGCTGTTGCCCCTCCGAGGGTCTTCCGCTGCCGGCGCCGAGCGCGGTTCCCGCAGTCGCGGAGTTCGTCGGTCGTGAGATCTGCCCCCTGCCCGACCGCTCGGCGCTGGCCGATCTGCTGGAGCCGAGCAGGCCGCTGCTGAGTGGTGCAGTGCTACGTCTGGCGGACGAGTGGTTACAGCTGCGACTGGAGGCGACCGGCGCCGGGGCGGCCGGGATCGGCACACCGGAGACGGTCCTCCATGGATGTCGTACGAGCGAGCTTGCCGTGTGGAGTTTGGTCCTGTGCGACAGAGACGATGCTGAGCCGATCCTGGCTCTGCCTCCGGAGGATCTGGCCATGCTCGCGGTGTCGCTGACCGACGTGGATCTGCGGGACGGGCTGATCGCGTGGCTGTGCCCCGGCACGTTGCCCCAGGACTTGATCGACCCCAGCCTGTTCGTCCAGATGAGCAGGGCGCTGCCCGAGCCGACGTGGCTCGGTGGGGACGTGGGGGACATGGCGCACGTCATCGGCGGGCAGCGTGTCGAGCGGAGGCTGTGCGAACTTGGCGCTTCGCTGCCGGACGCCTGGGCGGTGTCAGCCCTGACTGTGCTCGCATCGTTCGCCTGGTGGCGCGGAGATGGTGCGCTGACGCGAGTCGCGCTGGATCGTGCGCTCAGGATCGACCCGCATTATCGCCTGGCTCAGCTGCTCGAGCGGATGGTGGACCTGGCTATCCGGCCCGAACGAGCATCCGCCTGACCGCCCGCTCGCCGTTCGCGGCTGTTCACGAGATGGACAAAGACTCCCGATCAGGGGGCCCGTTCCGTATACTCGATTCCAGGTCATGAGTCCCAGCGACAAGCCCTGGCTTGCTGGGCGGCAACCCTCCTCCGCGGTGGGGTGCCCCGGGTGATGACCCGGCCCGCTCGAACAAGAGCGGGCAAGCGCGGGCCCTGACCATCACGGCGGGCCCAGACCCTTCTGGAGTTTATCGTGACCGTTACCTCAGAACGACATCGAGTGCGAGCAGCCAAGCCTTCGACCCGGACCCAGATCAAGCCTGACGACGAGTCAGACTCCTGGTCGACCGGAGCCTGGCGCGAGGGGTCCCCGCAAGGGTCGCGGCACCATGTGGACATCGGTAGCCTTCAGTTCGAAGCTGGCGGAGCCCTCCCGCAGGTGCGTATCGCCTATGAGACGTGGGGGACCCTCAACCCGGCGTGTGACAACGCGATCATGGTTGAGCATGCCCTGACCGGTGATAGTCATGTCTCGGGTCCAGCAGGTGCAGGACATCCGACAGCAGGGTGGTGGGACGGCCTGATTGGTCCGGGTTGCCCGCTGGACACTGATCACTGGTTCGTCGTAGCGAGCAACGTCATCGGCGGTTGCCAGGGCACCACCGGCCCGTCGTCCCAGGCACCTGACGGGCGTCCGTGGGGGAGCAGGTTCCCGTTCGTGACCGTTCGTGACCAGGTTGCCGCTGAGGCCGCTCTGGCGGACCGGCTGGGGATCTCTGTCTGGGCGGCAGTCCTCGGAGGCTCGATGGGTGGCATGCGGGCGCTGGAGTGGGCAGTGACCTACCCCGAACGCGTTCGCCGATGTATCGTGCTGGGCTGTTCGGCGTACGCGTCTGCCGAACAGATCGCGTGGTGCCAGCCCCAGCTGCTCGCTATCCGCCAGGACCCCGACTTTGCCGGTGGTGACTACTACGATCGCCCGCGGGGTCCCGAGCTCGGGCTTGGCCTGGCCCGCCGGATCGCGCATGTGACGTACCGCAGCGAGCCCGAGCTGAACACCCGCTTCGGCCGTACGGCCCAGGGCGACGAGCAGCCTTTGGGCGGGGGTGGCCGCTATGCGGTGGAGAGCTACCTCGATCATCATGCGGAGACGCTCGCTGCCCGGTTCGACGCCAACTCCTACGTGGTCCTCACCGAGTCGATGAACTCCCACGATGTCGGTCGCGGGCGTGGAGGCGTGCAGGCGGCGCTGGAACGTGTGACGGCCGATCTTGTTGTCGTGGCCATCGACTCCGACAGGCTCTACCCGCCCCGGTTGTCCCACGAGATCTCGCAGGCCAGAGCCTGCTCAGGTCCCGCTCATGTCATCACTTCGGATCACGGTCACGATGGTTTCCTCATCGAGATTGAGCAGGTCGGCCAGATCGTGCGTGAATCGTTGTCTCGGACTCTCGAGGACTGAGAACCATAAGCTCGTTAATCCGATAGCGTTGCCACGCGTGGCAGTGTCGCCGCGGCGTGGTGAACGAGGAGGTTCTAGGTGTCCGTTGTTGTGGGTTACGTGCCGACCAAGGAAGGTCGCGCTGCATTGCGCCGTGCCTCTGAGGAATCTCTTTTGCGGCGCACCAAACTGATTGTGATCAACTCCAGCCGTGGGGGTAAGGACTTCGACGCCGATGAAGCCCGCCGGTTCGAGGCTGAGCTCCTCTCTGTTCAGAACCACCTCGACGAGGCCGGAGTCGAGCACGAGGTCCGCCAACTTGTCCGCGGCAACGAACCCTCGCAGGACCTGATCGAGGTGGCGAGCGAAGTCAACGCGGACTTCATCGTGATCGGCCTGCGCCGACGCACTCCGGTCGGCAAGCTGATCCTGGGGTCCAATGCCCAACGCATCCTGCTTGACGCCTCCTGCCCGGTGCTCGCCGTCAAGGCCAGTGTCAACGACTGACATGTAGCGGCCGTCTCGTCACGCGTCAGGTGGACGCCGCGTCCGGATTCTTGCGCGGCCCTTTCTTGGTTGTGGGATGAGGATGTGCGCCCTGCGCGGTGCCTTGGCTGCGCGTGATCTTCCCGGTTTGGGGAAGGGTTTGAGTTCGCCGGGCGTTGTCCTGCTAGACATGCAATTTCCTCAAGATGCAATCAGTTGTGCTCACTCGCCATGTGCGTCTGCCTGCCCCAATGGTGGGGCGGCTGCGGGCTGGCAACGCACATACTGGGGTTTGTCACCGCGATGGGGCCGCGCACATGAGCACCGCATAGAGGCCAATAGAGCACCTTATCGGGGCGCCGACGCGCTAGCATGTCATTAGACGTTTTACAATGGTCACTAGCACGACCGGGAACCCCTCCTGCCGGACCCGGTCGCCGCGAACTCCTCCCGCCCAATCATTGGTCACCGTTCACGCTTCTGCGCCGGTGACTGGTCCACGCGTTGCAACGGCCTCGCGACGAAAGGTAGTCGGTGTCGACTGTGTCTAACGTTTCATCCCTGTCTGCAGTAGTTCCACCCACCAAAGTGCCAGCCGAGTTCGCCCACCCCGCCCTTCAGGAACTTGTGCGGATCGGGAAGACCCACGGTTCGGTCGACAGCGAGCAGTTGCGGGTTGCGTTGGTGCAGGCCGAGATTAGCCCGAAGCGGATGAAGGTCGTGCTTCGTTCGCTGGACCATCAGGGGATCCATGTGACCCTGGACGCCGCGACTGCACACCGGGCTGTCGCCGCGACCCCTTCTCGTGCCACGGCCACCGCCACTGCGAGGAAGAAGACCGCGACGAAGAAGCCGAAGGCTGCGGCCAAGCCCGTGGCCAAGACAGTCGAGACTGTCGCGGCCAAAAAGACTGCGGCGAAGAAGGCCGCAGCCAAGCCGGCAACGGAACCCGATGGGGCCAAAGCATCCACCTCCAAGACCGCTAAGACCGTTCATTCGCGCACAACCAAAGCGGCTGCCGCTGCTGAGCCAGAAGTAGAGGCACCCAAGGCGCGCACGAGGAAGGCCGCGGCGAAGACGACGGCCGCGAAGAGGACGGCGGCCAGCAAGGACGGCGAGATCGACGCCGACAACCCGGTGGCTGTCGGCGCGGTCAAAGGAACAGACGTCAAGACCGATAGCAACGGGGGCAAGGTCAAGGCGGGCGAGGAGGAGAGCGAAGCTGCTGGTTTTGTCATCCGTGACGATGACGAAGATGATGCGCCTGCCCAGCAGGTCGTCACCGCCGGCGCGACAGCTGACCCGGTCAAGGACTATCTCAAGCAGATCGGCAAGGTTGCCCTGCTCAACGCCGAGCAGGAAGTCGAGCTTGCCAAGCGCATCGAGGCCGGTCTCTTCGGTGAGGAGAAGCTCAACGCTGGCGGCAAGATCGACATGAAGTTGAAGCGCGAGTTGTGGTGGATCTCCCAGGACGGGAAGAATGCCAAGAACCACCTGCTTGAGGCCAACCTGCGACTCGTGGTCTCGCTGGCCAAGCGCTACACCGGCCGCGGCATGCTCTTCCTCGACCTGATCCAGGAGGGCAATCTCGGTCTGATCCGTGCGGTCGAGAAGTTCGACTACACCAAGGGTTTCAAATTCTCGACCTACGCCACATGGTGGATTCGTCAGGCGATCACCCGTGCCATGGCGGATCAGGCACGCACCATTCGTATCCCCGTGCACATGGTCGAGGTCATCAACAAGCTTGCGCGCGTGCAGCGCCAGATGTTGCAGGACCTTGGACGTGAACCGACTCCTGAGGAGCTCGCCAAGGAGCTTGACATGACCCCCGAGAAGGTCGTGGAGGTCCAGAAGTATGGTCGTGAGCCGATCTCCCTGCACACGCCCCTTGGCGAGGACGGTGACAGCGAGTTCGGTGACCTCATCGAGGACTCCGAGGCCGTCGTGCCTGCCGATGCTGTGTCCTTCACGTTGCTGCAGGAGCAACTGCACTCCGTACTGGATACCCTTTCCGAGCGTGAGGCCGGCGTGGTCTCGATGCGTTTCGGGCTGGCCGATGGCCAGCCCAAGACCCTCGACGAGATAGGCAAGGTCTATGGCGTGACGCGTGAGCGGATCCGTCAGATCGAGTCCAAGACGATGAGCAAGTTGCGTCACCCGTCACGTTCGCAGGTGCTGCGCGACTATCTGGACTGAGCTGCAGTCGCCTAGTTCGGCGTTTCCGTAGGTCAGAGGCCCTTCAGGACCGGACAAGATGACGGAGTAATCGAGCACAGCGATGGTTCCTTCACATCCATGGTCAAGTCGGTCAAGTGCGGGATGACAACCTCTGGTGGGTCCCTTCCCTCCAAGCTCAGGGCGAGTTCTGTGCTGCCAATCTCTCTGTCACCAACCCTGGCACGCGGGGATGGCGCAGCTCTTTGACGCTCTTGAGGTCAAAGGGTTCATCGCTGGTAGCAAGCATGAGGCGGACTCAGGTGCGTCGGCAATGGCCAATCCCAACACCGACACCCTCCTGACCAGCATCAACCCAGGCAACTCCTTCAAGGCAATCGTGCTGATCGATGTCCCGGTCGGTAAGCAGTTGGACACCGTGGAGCTGCACAATCCCTCTTCTCCACAGGTACCTCGGTCTTCGTCAAGTAAGTCCAGGGCGTCGCAAAGGGCCCCGGCTCTGTGTTCGAGGGTTCGGGGCGGTCGTCATACATCGGGTCAGACCTCGCCTCGTACAACGTGAGTCACGCAGCCTCCCTTTGGAGCAGGTGTCACCGACAACGATGTCCTGCTTGGTCACCGCGGCCACATGGATATCACGCACCAATCCCCCGCCGTGGTGATGGCCTCTGCCGCAGCCTCCTCCCAGGAGGAAGAACTCGTCCTGATCACATCGATCACCCGTTACACGCTCATGACGACCTCTCATCGCTCTGGGTGGTCTTCCAATGGTGGTGTAACTAAGCCAGCCGGATCTCGTTGTACTACCAGAGTGGCCCAGAATGAGCTGTGAAATGGGCGAGTTGGCCTTGCTACGAGCAAGCAACTGTCCCCCCACGGAGAGTCTCACTGGGCCGAGTGCGAGCACGATTCTGCATAGTTCCGCTCTGGTGCCATATATGGCCTTGCGGTGGCAGATCAATGGACGCCGCCAACCCGGTGATCAGCGTGGAGACCAAGAAGAAAGAGCTGGTCGGCGCCTACAAGAACGGCGGCCGAGAATGGTCACCAGCCGGGAACCGGCCAGTGCAAGGTGCACGACTTCATCGATCCCGACCTGGACAAATCCAGATCCTCGGGGTCTGCGACGTTGCCGCCAACACCGGCTGGGTCGCCGTGATGGACTGGAACATCGATATGTACACCAACCGAAATACCCTCTGGTGGAAGTACTTCGGTTGGTGTACTTACTGCTCCTTCTGGCAGTCGCAAGGTTGTGGGTCTGCTCGGCGGCAAGAAGAGGGGCACCGCACCGCAGGCGGGTGCACAGACGGGGCAGTTTGAGGTATGGGTTCCGCGGAGTGCGCGCGGCGTGGAGGCGGTCGGCGAGTTCTATCATCAGCGCGAGTTTCGGGCACTGTTCCCCAAAGGCCACAACGACCGTAGCGTCGAGTTGAAGCTGCCGGTCCGGATCGTTCACAGTCTGCGCAACGGCCACGATTCCAATGCTGTCGAGATTCTGGGTTTCGTCAGTCAGTCACGCGCACGCCTTCAGCACGAACACCCGACCAGCCTTCGCAGCAGCCAGTGCTTCGTCCAGTGTGACCACCCGCACCACGCCCGTATCCAAGTCGCGGGGCCGCTCGGGCACGGCCCCGCCGGTGTCCTCGATGGATGAGTTACTGCTCTTCACAATCAGTCTCCAGTCATGCCCTACAAGCCAAACCCCGAAGCCCGGGGTGTCTCACATAAGGCTGACAGAGAGGGTCATCAACGAGCAAGGATCGCAACGAAGTCTCGCGATGACGGCTGGAGGTATCGGTAGGGGTTGGCTTGCTCGTCCTTGGTGAGCATGTGCGGCACGGCTACGCCCTGGCTTGGATGGGTGTAGGTGATGAAGTTGGTCCACTGCGGGTTGATGTCGAGTTCCATGGCGCGCACGGCCCCGGCGTCATGCACGATATTGGCCAGGGTCTTCGCCGACAATGAGGGGCCAACGGCGAACACGAGCGCGCCGTCCTTTCGGATTCCCACCGCTGAGCGCCACACATAGGTGAGGTTGCCGAGAGTCGCCCCCCACGATGTGGTGTCCACCTCGGGAGTGATGCTGCCGTGGTCGACCAACAGAGTCAGGTTCTGGCGGACAGCAGCCATGTCAGGGCGTGGGGTGGCCGTGTTCCACTTGACCACATCGACGTGGCCATCCTTGTAGAGCACCATTGACGCTGCGCCGCGGCGTAGTGGCATGGCGGTGGTGTTGTCCTGCCAATAGCCGCCTTGGGCGGCGGGCATGAGGAAGCCCGAGTTGAACGTCGCGAGCAAGCTGTTCCGCTGCCGTTCGGGCACTTGAGAGGGCTCGGACCAGCCCGAACCGCCAGGCGCGGCGTCGCCAGGATGCAGGACCATCTTGACCAGCTTCTGGTTGATCCAGGCCACTCCGACCCGATCGCTGGTGAACTGTGCGTCCGGACGCAGGAACGCCGCCCGGATCGCCGTTTGGCCGTGGAGACTGACCAACGTCTCCCAGAAGCCCTCGTAGGGCAGAACTGGCTGGGCTTGGGGTGGTATCGCGTTGGGAGGAGCCAGGTAGCTCGACGGTGTGGGCCTGGTGGGGTGGCTCGATCCTGGTCGGGACGGCGAGACGCTTGGGATCCCGCCGGGGGGTCTTCCGCCGACCTTGGGAGGGCTGGCCTTGTACTGGGCATCGCTGATCACCCAACCCAGCCCGTGGAACCGGGCCCACTCAGCCAGGCGCACAGCAGTACCGCCAGTCCCTGAAGCCGTCAGAGCACCACCGATCGACCAGGTGAGCCAAAGGAGCAGCAGTCCCAGCAGCACGCCCGCCCGGCGCAGCCAGAAATGACGCCGACTCGCCCCGTGCCCTGCAGGCCGCGAAGGTCGCCGACGCTTTTCGGAGTCTTCGATTCTCAAGTCGATTCTGCCATCAATTGAACATTCCCTCTCGATGTCCTGAAATGGCTACAAGAGGCGCCAGGAACGCATCTGCCAGTGCACAGGATATGCGACGACGACTGTGCCCACAGCGTAGATGCAGGCACCGTGCTCGAGCTTTTGGCTCGATACAGACGGCAGTCTGTGCCTTGGCCACCTTCAACGCCTTCGTTGCATCCTCCGGGTTCGAGAACTCCTTCACAGCGAGCTCTCCGGGGACACCACCGGCTTCGAAAGGGCAATGTTCTGAGTGCAATAACGCTTGACGAGGCTACGGAGAGGGCGTTCTGTGGTGGCCCGACGGGACGACTGGCACGAGGTCCCGCCGCTACGCACGACAGCAGCGCCAGCGTAAGGATCGCTGTCGCACACCACTGAGATGTGAGGCGGGCGCCGTGCGAGAATGTCGTGCGCCGTGGATGTCGAGGACCTCGGTGATGAAGCCCTGCAGTGGCTCCTGCATCGTTCGGGCGTTTCGGAAGTGAACGGGTCACGAGCACCAGCTACTGAACCCGGTTATGTGAGGCCGAAGGCGGCGGGGACGACCCCGACACAGGTCCCCAGCACGACAAGGAAGATCCCAACAAGCTGCAGCGGAATGGTTTCTGTTGATGGGTGCGCTGTGCGCGCTTGAAGAACCACGTCTGACTGGTGGAGCGAGGTCTGCACCTGATCAACATAGGCCTTGAGGTCGGCATCGCCCTTGGCTGAGTGCGCCGCCTCGGCGCCGATCTTTTGGTGAAGGAACTCGACTGCCCGGCGCAAGTACGCGATCTGGGCGTTTACGGAGTCCGTCTCGGCAAGGGCTGTCCACCTTCGAGCAGGTTGGCCAACACTGACGGGGACGACGCCGGTCGTGGCGTGAATCTTGTCGGCGCGCTTACGTCTCAGCGCGAGTGACGTCTGGGCGAAAACGACCGTGGCGCATCCGGCCCCGGCGAGGGTGAGGATGAGACTAAGCATCGTGACGATGAGAGTTTCATTGTCTGATCCTCCCATTACGCACCCGTCGAGGTGCCGACCGTGCGGCGCACGGCGGCACAAGCGCCCGCCTCGACAAGGCGGGCGCTGTCGGGTGCCGTCAGTTGTTGGCGCGCTGCTGCTCGATCAGCTGCTTCTGATAGTCGAGGAGTTCTTGCAGGCGGTCTGGGTCCATCTGCTCGGAAATGGCCATGATCTCGGCGTCGATGCTCATCCCGTCGCCCCCGTGATCAATTGATCCCTAGCCCGTGCCGCGATGGCCGCAAGGAAACACGCGAGCATGACCGGCTGTGAGGCTGTTGATGCCAGCCGTTCGAGCCCATCGACATCCTCTGACCCTTCCCAGGACTGGACCTCGGCGGTCATGTTCTCTGCCAGGTGCCGATGGAAGACCCTGACATCGTTGTCGCTCATACAGCCGCCTCATTGCGCTCGGTGGCCAGCGACCCCACAGAGGCGCGCCATGATGTGGCTGCTTCCGCCTCGACCTCGGACCAGGAGTTGCACCCTGCCAACTGTTCGGTGGTGCGCTCCCGTTCCCCATCTGCGACTGGGAGCGGAGGTCGCCACGCCACATGAACGTGCTCGGTGACGCTCATTTCGACTGGTGGCTTGTCCGGGAAATTGGTGCTCACAACTGGTTCTCCTTCGGTTAGGCGAACTCGGCTCAGTCCTCGGTCGGCGCTCCCAACGCCCGCTGGCGTCGTTGTACTTGTCTAGACCCTGACCGGAACCGCCCGGCAGGCAAGGGGTATATCGGCTCCGCTTTGGATCCGAAGGCGTGCAGCGATTCGTGTGGCAAGGCCGCAGACTCCGCTGCCGTTCGTCAGCGTTCCCGACAGTCGAATCGTTGGTAACGCTCAGGATTCGGTCATTGGAGAACACGGCGAGAACAAGCCATCGAGGTCTGGGGTCCAGGGGTCGCCGGTTAGGACCAAGGCATTCCGGCCGGGACAATCAGCAGGTCAGAGGAAGAACCAGGTCATGTCGCTGCGTGGTTGTACGGAGTCTCAGGAGAGGGTCGGGTTACGGCCGCCTATGCTTACTCCAGTCGACCACGGCGTAGACCAGCGGAACGAGGTCAACGCCAAGGAGGCAGGTGGATGAACAAGAAAGACAGAGTGGACAAACGGTCTGGTCCGCGACCGAGAGTGCGTTGAGGGCGTGGTCTCAGCCCAAGATGTTTCCGTGTACGGCGCTCGTGACCTGCACGTCTGTCGCGCTTATGGGCACAGCTCAAGGACGTTCCTGGTGCGCGACTCGTTGGGCTGACATCCAGCAAGTGGCCACGCGTCTTAGTGCGTGTGTCGAGTTCAGAAGGCGCATCTCCAAGTCAAACAAGAGGGACTGAAATGCTGAGTGGTTCGTTGACGGTCGGTACCGACGGCGCGTGCTTGGGCAACCCCGGGCCATCCGGCTGGGCGTGGGTGGACGAGCACGGTAGTTATCACTCGTCGGGGCAAGCCAACGGCACCAACAACATTGCCGAGCTGCGGGCTGTGCTTGACGCACTGAATGACCACACCGATGTCGCTCATCTCATCATCCAGATCGACTCGACATACGCCCGGGACTGCTCTACAACATGGCGTGCCGGCTGGCAGCGCAACGGGATGCGCAACTCCAAACGTCAGCCGGTGGCGAATGCCGGGATCGTCGAGGCCATCTGGGCCGCACTGGACAGTCGCGCGGGCACCGTGGAGTTCGTCAAGGTTCCTGGACACGACCCCCATAACCAGTACCCGCTGAACACGGCTGCCGACATCATCGCCAACGCCGCAGCCGAGAAGGCATCAACCGGTTTGCCAGCCGAGACGATGTCGACCATCGATCTGGCCAGCATCAAGCCGCGCCTGACGTCGTTCGGCAAGTGGTGACTCCTCCGACGTCGGCCGGTCGAAACAGCGACGTTTCTGTCCATTTCCACCCAGAATGTCTGAGCCCACGACTCTCCTGAGGTCCTAGGTTCCGCTCGTCAGCTGCTCGCGGTTCGAATGTGCGTCAGTGAGGAATGGCACCCATGGTCGCGGAGTTCAATCTGTCCTTCGCTCTTGAGCGGGGTGTGGAGCGTAGATGAGTCTGCGTCGACATGCCGTTTGTCGTTCACGGACCACCGCGAGGTCACGAGCATGAATGACCCTGCGACAGTGCTTTCGGCTCAACGATGAGATCGTCGCAACGCGGGCCGTGGAGGAGACTCTGCGCCCAACAGTGCTGAGATCGATCAAGGCAGGATTGGGCAGCCGTTCCTGTTGCGTGACGCCACAGCCAACTCCCACCTGCCCGAGACACCTCGCCTCGCGAACACGATCGGATGGTCGTGGCTGGCAGTCCTGCTCAAAGCCCGACAGCCTTTCTGGCCGTCATTGAGTACGGTGGGTAAAGGTCCATGCCGGTGGGGCCGTTCAGGAATCCTATGCCGCTGCCAGCGACTTTGGTGTGACCGTATTGCCACATGATGAAGTTGGTGCGGGGGTCCACAACCATGAGGCGGTGGTTGCCCCTGTCGCCCACCAAGATGTCGCCGTTTGGCAGGGCGATCGCCATCGACGGCTTGTTCAGGGATGCATCTCCAGTCGGGGCGTAGCGCCACAACACGCGTCCCGTTTGATCGAATGTCAGGACCTGGCCCGGGAGGTCCTGATCGACAGTCAGGTATTGGTCAGGAGCGACTTCAGAGGTTCCGTAGATGAAGGAGACGTTGGGCACCTGCACGCTCCACGCGATCTTCCCCGCGACGGTCATCTCACTGACCCAGTGGCCGTTGCCCTCGGTGACCACGAAGTTGCCGTTGGCCATCGGAAAGAGGCCGCTGGGATCGCCGAAGGTCTGCGGCGGGTTGTGCACGCACGTTCCGGTTTGGCCCAGTTGTCCACTGGTCGCGTGGCCGCCCGCGGGGATCATGATGATCCTGCAGTTCGCGGCGTCGGGGACCAGCAGATCACGGGAAGGCAGCATCAGCGCGCCGTCAGGGCCGTTCAACTGGTTGGGTCCTGACCCCGGGGCGTCGGCTTTGCCATAGGTATAGACGATCTTGTGGGTGGCGATGTCGATGACGGACAGGACGCTGTGGTCCTCGGAGGCAGTGAGGACCTGCTTGCCGTCCGGGCTGAACCACGCGACTTCGGGGGACTTGAAGGTTTGCCCTGCAGCCAGGTCTCCGGGGCGGGGGAACTGCCACATATTCCGGCCGTTGGGGTCAATAATCAGTACCCGGTTGCCACCTCCGTCTGCGATCAGCAGGGGCCCTGGCAGCACGGAGGGGTCCGAACCGGGGGCGAGCCAGCCCGCACCGGAGGCGGTGAGCGCGTTGGGCCCACTGGCGGAGGTTGGTGCCCCCGGTTGGGGTACGCTCGTTGCGGCCTTGGCCAGTTTCGGCCAGTGAGATGCCACCCCGCCGGCCTTTGCTGGCGGCTTCGCAGGATTACCGGCCGCAGTCATGAGCCACCAGGATCCGAGGCCGACACCAGCAATAAGCGCGACGAGTAGCGCCCGTATGACCCGCCAGTGCTTACGTAGTTCCGGCGATGGTGCTAGTCGGTGCTGACCGCTCATGATGTTCCTCCAGCTTGGGCACGGACCTGGATGACTGTGTCCACAGGCCTGGGACTTTCGCCGCCCACCAGGTAAGCGATACCGCCAACCACTACGACACCAAAGTCGGACCGGGCGGCTGGTAGGTGTCCAGCGGCGGTGAAACTCAGGTTTGCGGGGTTGAAGCGCATCACTCTGTCTGTCGCCCTAGCACCCAGGCGCCCGCCAGCGACGAAGATAGTGCCCCCCAGCGTGAAGGCGCCGGCGTGGGCCAGTGGGCTCGGTAGATGTCCGACGACGCTTCCACGGCCGGTTCTCAGGTCGATCCGTTGAACGTCGGTGACCTGCCTCCCAGCGTGCTCGCCGCCGAAGAGCCAAATCGACGCGCCGCCGGCCGCGACAGCTGGGTAGCGCACGGATACTGGCAGAGCGCCCACGACGTCAAATGTCCTGCCATCCCGGGTCCGCAGAATTGTGGTCGATCCCTGGGCACCGTCGAACCCACCCAGGACATACCCCGCTGCGTCATCGCTGACCGCGACGAGGTCAGCGCGTGGTTGCGGCAGGTGGCTGATCACCCGTGGGGAAGATCCTGGCGTCACGTCCTGGACCGCACTCGTCACCGCCGTCGATCCACCACCGAAAATCAGATACCGGCCGTTCACCATGGCGCCTGCAGCATCATGTACCGGGACGGGCAACTGTCCTGTCGGGCTCACCGCGCCGCTGTGAAGATCGACTCGCAGGATTGCCTGCGTTGTGGTGTCGGCGGCGGTCAGGCCACCTATCACAAGCAGCCCTTCACTCGCTGCGAATACGGTCGGGCGCGACACCGCTTCCGGAAGTGTGAACGGTGCCATCGAGGACCTGACTGCAACCACCTTCGTACGACCAGGTGAGGTCACAGACGGTCCGGTCGGGGGTGGTGATGACTGCGACCGGGCCGGGGCTGGGACGGTTGGCGCGGAGCAGCTGGCTACCAGCAGTGCCACGGCCGCAACGGCATACGCTGGGCTGAACAGTCGCGTGGCTGGATTCCGACGGCGGATTTGAGGCCGATTGGAGTCAGGCGCCACGTCGATCTCTCCTCGTCCTATCAGCCCTCGGGGTGCTCGCCATGGTCATTGCCGTGCTCAGCCTATGCCACGAAATGGTCCGGTCCGACCGCACCGACCTCCCGTCCGGCTGTTGGGTGTCCAGGTATGGCCGAGGTTCTGAAGAACGTACAGCCCTATTTGCGACGGGTTCGCTTGCCCCGAACAAGCTCAAAACACTGTGATCTCGAGTGCAGGTCCTGGACTATATTTGCCCCGCTTCCGGCTAGCGTTCCACGTAGCAGTCCATCGGAAGAGCGCGACCAACCAGTGGAGGAATCTCATGAAGCCTCGACCACGTGTCGAGATCGCTGTTGCGGCCGGTGTCCTCTCAGCGCTGTTTCTCTCGGCGTGCAGTGGTAACTCGGCCAGCCCATCTGTCTCAGCGTCGTCGCGGGCTGCATCGCCGCAAGGGTCCTCGCGCCCGGCTACGCCGTCTACGACGTCAGCCGCACTCACCAGCGCTGGCGCGCTCGCTCAGCTACACCCGCTTACCGGACCTTTTCTGGCCCACGGGTCGGACCCGACCGTCCTTCCCGCGCCGGTCATCGTGGCGGACGAAGACAACAACCGCCTCGTGATCATCGACCCGCAGGGTCGGACGCTATGGGAGTTCCCCCGGCCCGGGGATCTCAGGCCCGGCCAGACCTTCTTACTTCCTGACGATGTGTTCTTCACCCCGGATGGCAAGCAGATCATCGCCACGCAGGAAGAGGACCAGGTGGTCAGCATCATCGATATCGCCACCCGTCACATCGTCTATCGGTATGGCTCTCCTGGGCGGGCCGGCTCGGGAGTGGGGCACCTGTCGAACCCGGACGACGCGATGCTCCTGCCCGATGGCCGGCTGCTGATTCCTGACATCCGCAACTGCCGAGTGCTCTTCGTCCGCCCGGGCGCATCCAAACCCTCGGCACAGCTGGGCACCACCGGATCCTGCTATCACCAGCCGCCGGCTCACTTCGGCAGCCCCAACGGGGTCTTTCCGATGCGCGACGGACGCTACCTAGTCACCGAGATCAACGGGGACTGGGTCGACGCCATGAGCCTGAACGGTTCCGTCGCATGGAGCACCCACCCTCCAGGGGTTGCCTACCCCTCGGACACCAACGAGATCTCTGCCGGCCGCTATCTCACCGTGGATTTCAGCACTCCGGGCCAGATCGTCATCTTCAACAGAAACGGCAAGGCGTTGTGGAGGTATCGCCCAACGGGCGCCGCACAGCTCAGCCGAACCTCACTCGCGTTGCCGCTACCCAACGGCGACGTCTTCGCCACCGACGACGCCGACCACCGCATCATCGTGGTCGATCCCCGGACCAACCGGGTCGTCTGGCAGTACGGCCACAAAGGCACGCCTGGCAAAGCGCCCGGGTACCTGGCCAACCCCGACGGGATGGACCTGTTACCACCCAATGCACTCTGGTCTATCACGGCACATTGACGGCTCCTGTGACTGATCCGTGGGTGCTTGGAGCGTGCCCTGAGGCGCAACATGCCGTTCCATTTTCGGTTCTGGGCTCAGTCTAAGGTCCGGAACGCTTGAGCGGAGAACGGCGTGCGCGATCTCAGCTTAGGAATGCCGTGTTGGGCGTCGAGAGGACGGTGTTCGAGTCATTGGAGTATGACCAGGAGCAGGATCTGTTGGTGGCTCGGGTGCGGCCCACGAGGCGTGCGCGGGGTCGTTGCGGTCTGTGCCGGCGGCCTTGTCCAGGCTATGACGGTGGCGATGGTCGGTGGCGGGCGTTGGACCTGGGCACGGTCAAGGCGGTGTTGGAGGCCGAGGCTTCCCGGGTGTCCTGCAGACGGCATGAGGTGGTGGTTGCCGCTGCGGGCTGGGCTCGTCATGGTGCCGGGCACGCGTACGCCTTCGATGACACCGTGGTCTGTTGCCGGTGCGCTGCTTCTAAGAGCGCGGTGCGTGAGTTGATGCGGGTCGCCTGGCGCACGGTCAAGCGGGGCAACCGGTATTTGACGGCGGTGGTCGACGACGACTCACGCTGGTTGATCTGGGCCGCGTCGGGGCGGGACAAGGCCTGGACAAGGCCACTGTGGGCATGTTCTTCGACGAGTTGGGGCCGGATCGTCGAACCGACCAATACGAAGATCCGCGTCCTGACCCGAGTCGCGTTCGGCTTCCCCAAACCCGAAGCCCTCATCGCCCTGGCCATGCTCGCCCTCGGGGGCTACTGCCCACCACTACCCGGCCGAGCGACCACGAAATGACCCACAGGTCGAGCAGAGGAGCCACATTGACCCGCGATACCCGCCATGGGCCACTGCATCCAAGGGCTAGCAGCATCCGAGGGGGTCTGCACTGAAGGCCCGTTCCTGTTGGAACGGGCCTTCGGGTGTGGTGACGTGTCAGAGGTGTCAGACGTGTTTGGTGTTGCGGTAGTAGTTGCGCCAGATCAGCCGGTGGAGGGGAATCCAGCGGGGGATCGAACGTAGCCCGGGGATGAACGGCAGGAACATGAGTAGGAGGGTGAGTAGCATCATCATGCCCCAGACCTGCGCGTCGGCATTGTCCGAGCTCTTGAAGGGGTCAATCTGGTACCAGAACGTGTAGAGCCACATCCAGGGCTGGCCGGGAGCGTTGCCTACCTCGTTCATCATGCCCCATTGGTCTCCGCCGAGGTTCTGCGCGCGTGCCAGGCCCTCGAGGTAGGTCCCGTCGGTGAGCAGGAGTAGTGACTGGGTCTGGTCGCCTCCGTAGAAGTTGCCCGAGGAGGTGAGTGCGCCCTCGAGCCCGCCGGACTTGGCCAGCCCCAGGAACGCGGTTGACAGTGCGGGTACGGGGCCGTAGTCACCCTTGGCGACTTTTGCTGGATCGCCGCCGGCTCCTGTTGCTGGCGTGCCGTCGGCGGCGGGGGCGCCGATGGCGTCGACGTAGGCTTTTGCCCATTTGGTCTGTTGGTCGGCGGGCGCTGCTTTCCACGTCGTGAGCGCGGAGGGGAGTTCGGGATTGTCGCTGAGGTTGCTCAGGGGGCGCAGGACCAGGCTGGAGGAGTCCACGGGAAGGCGTACTCCTGCCCACTTCTGCAGGGACAGTGGTCCGAGTTTCTGGCCGTCGCTGTTGGTGTTGTAGGGGCCCCCGTACCCGGCGCTGGTGGTGGTGCCGGCGAGTTCTCCGGCCGCTGTGGTGATGACGTCGCCTGGAGCGGCGTTGGCCCACCCTGACATGGTGATTGCCTTGTCGTCGGGTGAGGAGAAGATCAGGGCCAAGCCGCCGGCCAGGACAAGGACGACGACCAGGGCGATGACGAACTCTTTGGCCAGGTCATAGGGGCGGGTCGGGAAGTCATGTGAGTCCGGGGTGCGGTCACGACTCATAACTCAGCCCTCCAGTTTTGCATCGAGGGGAGGCACGACGCCATGGCGCCGGACCAAGATGATGTGCATCAGCGTCAGGGCGCCCACCCCGAGTGGCAGCAGTACTACGTGCCACATCAGCATCTGCCCGGGGTTGAGCACGTTGAAGAAGGCACCGGCGCCGATGGAGTTCAAGCCGTCCTTGGCCTGGCCACCGATCCACTGCGAGTCGAAGTTGGACTGTGACAGGAATCCGGTGAACGACGTACCGATCGAGATACCGAAGAGCATCACGCCGCTGATCCACGTCAGGGTGCGTTTGCCGCGCCAGGCTGCCATCCAGAACTTGCCCCACAGATGGACCACCATGAACCCGAAGGTCATCTCCACGCTCCACAGGTGGACCGAGTTGGTGAAGTGACCCAGCGACGAGACGTGCCACCACGCCGAGCCGCCCATCGACAGGACGAAACCTGAGACGATCACGACCACCAGGGACGTCAGAGTCAGTACCCCGAAGACGTAGATCCACGAAGCGACGTAGACCGGTTGCCGGTCGGGAAGCGCCTGCCCCGGGGGGACGAGCCCTTCGAGCCGGCCGCGAAGCTTGTTGGTCCAGTTCTTTGGGTCAGTCGCCTCGTCCGGGTTCACCTCGCCGGCGCGGGTCGTCATCGACTGCGCCCTTCTTCGTCCCGCTGTTCGTCATGGCCGGTCGGGAAGGGCACGACCAGGGCGAGGATGAACAGCAGGACCATCACGACAATGATCGTGAGGTTGGTCACCGAGATCTGGATGACCCACCAATTGACGTATCGCCCGGGGGCCCCCGCCACAACGCTTAAGCCACTCATCCGGTCATCACTCTCTCTGGCTGGGGTCGGCCGGTCTTACCCCGGCCGGGAACGCTGACCCGACGCAGCACGCGGAGGTCTCCAAAGCGAGTCTCGTCCAGTTCGGATACGCGTGGCACCGTTATCTCGCCCATTGAAGACGGATCGTTCTACCCACGAGACAGTGGGTGATTTCCGCCATGGCGTGGCCGGGACGGCGCCGAGCCTGATCACCCTTGGACGCCCCAGTGACACGAGCGAAGGGGGTCGAGACCAGACTCTGCAGCGAGGTGGCACCCTTTCAGATTCTCGACGCAGACCCCGATCTGCCGATCGTTGGTGACGCCAACTCCCCCAAATCGCCCTAGCGCTGATCGGCTGGGTGAGCTCTCCCCCCGGACACATGCCCCGAATCCGCTCTGATGCGCCCCGGAACAAGACCGGCCTCCAGACGCCGTCGGACAGTCACGCCCCGGCACGGACGCACTACTACTCAGCCCATGCCCGTCCTAGGTGAGGTGTCCTGATCAATAAGACCGATAAAATTGAGATAGTCCGATTATTCCTTGACATATAGAGCATCTGGTAGAAGTCTGCCGGCTAACCAATCAGCTCGCGCATCAGTCGAGCGGTGGACGCAGCGACAGAGATGAGATGGCACCGGCGTGAGGCTCGCAACGATCCGTACCAGTCAGGGACCCAGGCTCCATGTGCGAGGCACGTCCGGCTATGTCGACGTAGCCGCCGAATCCGGGCGGCCTGATCTCGCCTCGCTGTCAGCTCTCCTAGCCGGTGGCCCGGCAGCTTTCGACATCGCCGTTGGCCTGTCCGCGCGTGAGGGACGAGAGTACGCAGACTCGGACCTGGATCCGGCGGTCCCGGCCCCGAATAGGGTTCTGTGCGTTGGCGTCAACTACTCAGCGCACGCGCTCGAAGGTGGCCGGGACGCGAACCCGAGCTGGCCGGAGTCGTTCATGCGCAGCGCCTCCAGCGTCCTGGCCCCCTACGCCGACCTGGTTCGACCCTCGTTGAGCACAGGGTTCGACTACGAAGGCGAGCTGGCGGTCGTCATCGGCGCTGGAGGGCGGTACATCTCTCGTGAAGACGCCCTGTCGGCCGTGGCCGGCTTCACCGTGCTCAACGACGCGTCGGCCCGCGAATGGCAGCGGGCGGCTACCCAGTGGACGCCAGGCAAGAACTTCGACGCGACTATGCCGATTGGCCCCGAGCTCGTAACACCCGATGAGGTCTCTGTCGAGGACCTCGCCATCACGACCACGCTCAACGGGGCCGTCATGCAGTCAGCTCGCACTTCGCAGATGATCGTGGATGTCGCTAGCTGTATTGAGTTCTTCTCCTCCTTCACCACGCTGCTGCCCGGTGACGTCATCGCGACCGGGACCCCCGGCGGCGTCGGGTTCGCCCGCACACCACCGGTTTGGCTCACCCCGGGCGACGTCATCCAGGTCACCGTGGAGGGCATCGGCACGATCCGCAACACCGTCGTCGAAGACAAGCCGGCCCCTGCCGGATGGCGCTGGAGACCAGCCGCCTCGGCCACGGGCTCGCTGTGAGCTCCCCGATGCGCCTGGAACGCCGCACGACCTCAGGTTTCTCATCGACGTCACACTCAACGGAGGATCCGACATGAACGCTCAAGAGGGGCCGGCGGCTGCCATGGGCCCAGGCGCGACCAGGCGAGTCATGGCGACCCTGCCGACCAGGCGAGGGGTGAGGCTGCTGGCCGCGTGTGCGGTGGTCAGCCTTGCCACTGCCGCTTGCTCGTCGGGTTCAACCGGCAGCGGCGCGTCCTCGAGCGGGGGCACGATCACCATCGCGGACGTCGCACCCTTCACTGGCGCCGATGCGGCGCTGGGTCCGATCTACCTCGCTTCCTGTCTGGGGGCAGCTCAGGCCATCAAGAACGCCGGTGGCGTCATGGGAAAGACGGTCAACTGCAGCTCTGTTGACACCCGTGGTGACCCTGCTGACGCGGTTCCGGCTGTTCGCAAGATGTTCGCCACGACACCCGACCTCGCCCTGGTCATCGGGCTGACCTCGGACGAAGCAGCGTCGGTGGTACCGGTCGTCAACAGCAATAAGATGGTGATGTTCGGGATGACCGGCCAGTCGGAATTCGACAGCACGCACTTCGACTACTTCTACCGTCTCGTGGCCCCCGACCTGGCCGAGTCCTATGCCATGGTCGCGATTGCCAAGAAGAAGGGTTACCAGCGGGTTGCTCTGGCGTTCGGCAACGACATCGGTTCGCAGACGTTCGTCCAGCCCGCGGTCTCAGCGCTGGGGAAGGCCGGAATCCAGATCGCGGACAACGAGACCCTCGACCTGAAGGCCAGCACGTTCCGGACGGAGGCGAGCAAGATCGTGGCCGCCCACCCGGATGCCATCTTCACCGAGGCCCTCGGCCCGGCGGCGGCGAGCTTCCTGTCGGAGGTCAAGCAGCTCAATGGGGGCAAGTCCATCCCCATCGTCGCGACCGCGGCGTGCATAGACCCATCCTGGTTCAAGGCGGTCTCGGCCGCGATCGGCGCTAAGGACCTGGCCGCAAACTTCCTGGCCGACAACACGGTAATCGACACGACCGGGCCGGCGTACCAGACGTTCAAGGCGAGCCTGCTGTCGCAGAAGTCCAAGGTCGGCAACACCGGCAACTTCGCCACCTACCTGACAGCACCAGGCGCCGTCCACCTGTACGACGGGATCAACCTGGCGGCCTTGGCCATGCTCACGGCCAAGAGCACAGATCCCAAGGTCTACCGGCCCTTCGTGGAGAAGATCGGCAACGGGACGCCCGGAGCGGTCGAGGTGCACTCCTTCGCCGAAGGCGCCGCCGCGATCAAGACAGGCAAAACAGTTCACTACACAGGTCCTGGCGGTCCGACGAACTTCGACAGCTTCCACGACTCCACCGGCCTGTTCGAGATCGATGGCTACGACGCGGCCGGCAACGTGACGGTGGTGGGCAAGCTCACTCCCGCAGAGATCAGGGCGTTCGCGTGAGCCTGCTGCTCTCATCGATCTCCTTCGGGCTCATCACGGCGGCGGTCCTCTCGATCGCCGCCGTGGGGTTCACCCTGCAGTTCGCGGTCACCGACGTCCTCAACCTCGCTTTCGGCGCCGTGATGATCGTGAGCGCATATGTGGCATACGCCATCAACTCACTGGGCGTCAGCGTCTGGGTGGGCGTCGTTGCGGCCGCCATGACCGGCGCCGTCGTGTCGCTCGCGCTCAACCGTGGCGTCTACACGCCCTTCAAACGCCGAGGGATCTCCCCCATCGCCATGGTGATTGTCGCTTTGGGCATGACCCTGATCCTCGAGTTCGGTCTGCAGGCGATCGTGGGCGCCGACAGTGTCTCCTACCGGCTCAACCAGGGGCCGAACATCGGTCTCGGCAGCTTTCGGTTCTCGCTCGTGCAGCTCGTGATCCTGAGCCTGGCTTTGGTGATCATGACGGCGGTGCACGCCTTGCTGCGCTACAGCCGGCTGGGCAAAGCGATGAGGGCGACCGCGGCGAACCCATCCCTGGCACGCAACTCGGGCATCCGAACCGACCAGGTTGTGACAGTGACCTGGGCGATTTCCGGGGCGCTGTGTGGCATCGCTGGTTCAATCTTCGCCATTGATGCCGGTAGCTTCGGGGCCACCAGCACTGACCTGTTCCTGGTGCTCATCCTCGCCGCTGTCTTTCTGGGCGGCCCGGGCCAGGCGTACGGCGCCATGCTCGGCGCGGCGATCATCGGGCTCAGCACCGAGGTCGGTGCGGCGTACATCACCCCTGCCTACAAGGACGTCATTGCCTTCGTCCTGCTACTTGGGATGCTCGCGCTGCGTCCGACCGGCCTCCTCGGCAACCGAACCTAACCCGGGACTGACATCGTGGGACACAACGCTGCGATCTTCTACATCATCACGCTGCTCGTCTACGGAGGCGTCGACGCACTGGCCTGCCTCGGGCTGAGCATTCAGTTCGGGGTGGCCGGAGTCACGAACTTCGGGTTCATCATCTTCCAGGCGGCGGGGGCTTATGCGGCCGGCGTGCTCTCGATGCCAGGCGATTCTGCCAACGGCGGGTTCCAGAGCTACATCGCAGGTTTGGACCTCCCGTTCCCGCTGCCGTGGATCGGTGCGGCAGTCGTCGGCGGGCTGTTGGCACTGCCGTTCACGCTTCTGGTGGGCAAGCGTCTGCGAGGGGACTTCGCCGCCGTCGGTCTGTTGGTGGCTGCCGTCATGGCGAACCTGCTGGTGACGAACTACCGTCCCCTGTTCAACGGCAGCGCCGGTCTGTCGCTGGTGCCGGCGCCGTTGCAGGACAGCTTCGACCCGCAGTCCACCGGATACCAGTGGGGATATTGCGGGGCCGTCATCCTGCTGGCGGCTCTGGTCTACTACCTTCTTCACCGGCTAACCGAGTCGCCATACGGGCGAACGCTTCGGGCGATGCGCGACAACGACGTCGTCGCCGACTCGCTCGGCAAGAACGTCCTCTCGCTGCGCCTGTCCATGCTCGTCCTTGGCGGAGCTATCGCCGGTCTGAGCGGTGGCATCCTCGTCGGTTTCATCAACCTCTGGGCACCGTCCGGGTGGGGTTATGCCGAGACGGTGGTGCTGTTTGCCGCGGTCATCATCGGCGGTGCCGGCAATCACAAGGGTGCGATTCTCGGGGCGATCCTGGTGCCACTCGGTTTCCTGGAGGCCAGCCGGTTTATCCCACCGTTCGGCTCACCAGGGCTGATCCCTGCGCTGCAGTGGGTCGCCATCGGCTTGTTGATCATCGGCTTCATCTGGTTCCGGCCCCAAGGAATCCTGCCGGAGAAGCGGCGGGTGAACATCGGCTTCGTTCTCCCGCCGGCCACAGCGGGCAGAGAGGCTGCCGGGGTCATCGACGAAGGTAGCGACGCTGTGCCGACGTTGCCGGGTGCCGCCGGCCCCGCAACCAAGACTGAGGGGCCCGGGCGTCCGGTGCTTCGCCTCGACCCGCGTCTCTCCACGCTTTCACCACAACACCGGGACGGCGAGGTGACAGTGCTCGAAGCCGTCGAGCTGACCCGCCACTTCAACGGCGTCCCTGCTGTCGCGGGGGTGAGCTTCCCCCTGGTCAATGGGCGTCTCACCGGCTTGATCGGTCCCAACGGCGCGGGAAAGTCCACCACCCTGGCCATGTTGGCCGGGACCCTTCCGGTGAGCTCGGGCAGCATCCGTTACCTCGGTCAGGACATCACCGCGATGCCGGCGTACAAGCGAGCACGTCGTGGCCTGGTCCGTACCTTCCAGCTGGCCAGTGAGTTCAAGAGGCTCACGGTCCTGGAGAATCTCCTGAGCGCCGTCCCGTCCCAGCCGGGCGACTCGATGCGTGGTGCACTGCTGGGACGACGCTACTGGAGCGCAGGAGAGGAACAGGCGATAGCAGAAGCGACCACCATGCTGGAGCGGTTCGATCTGACGAAGTACGCCAACCACTACGCAGGCGACCTCAGCGGCGGACAACGGCGTCTGGTCGAGATCATGCGCGCCCTCATGGCCGCCCCGACCGTACTCCTGCTTGACGAGCCCATGGCCGGTGTTCACCCGCACCTGGCTCGCGAGATCGGCCACCAGCTCGTTGCTCTGTGCGAGGAAGGGATGACGATCCTGATGGTTGAGCACGAGCTGTCGATCATGGATGAGTTTTGTGACCCGGTCGTCGTGATGGCCGAGGGCGCCGTGCTGGCCCAAGGCACGATGGGCGAGCTGCGCAACCGTTCTGAGGTTGTGGAGGCCTACCTTGTCGGCTGATCTGAGCAACAAGATGTCGACCGGCCACAAGCGGGCCGGGGCAACGTTGTGCACCGTCGGCCTCACCGCCGGCTATGGCGGCCGCCCGGTCGTCCACGGCGTCTCCATCAACGTCGAGCCGGGACGGGTCGTGTCCATTGTCGGGCCCAACGGCAGCGGCAAGTCGACGATGCTCAAAAGCATCGTCGGGGTCGTGAAGGTTCTGTCCGGCTCGGTGATCCTGGATGACGTCGACATCACCAACCAGGCCCCTGAGGACACCGCCCGTGTCGGCGTCGGCTACGTGCCGCAGGTCGACGACGTCTTCGGCCCGCTGTCGGTCAAGGAGAACCTGGAGATGGGGGGCTACCTCCTACCCTCCGGTGAAGTGCCGGGCCGTATCGACAAGGTGCTGACGTACTTCCCGCGACTGGCCACCATGCTGACTCGCAGAGCCGCCCAGCTCAGCGGCGGCGAGCGCAAGATGCTGGCGATGGGGCGCGTCCTAATGCTCCAGCCCGCCCTGTACGTACTCGACGAGCCAACTGCGAACCTAGCCCCAGCCATCGCTATGGAACTGCTCCATGAGCATGTCCGACAGCTCGCCGTCGACGGGGCCTCGGTCCTCATCGTCGAACAGCGGGCGAAGGCCGTCCTGGGGATCTCCGACCACACCTACGTCCTGGCCGGCGGCCGGCTGCGCATGCAGGGCAGCCCCACGGAGCTGGCGTCCAGTCCCGACTTCGTCGACTCCTTCCTCGGTGGTGGCCATGGCAACGCCAAGTTCGGCTCCCCGTGACCCCCAGAAGGGTCTCCGTGGCCACGCTCGGTGGAACGATCACCATGACATCCCCCAGCCCCGGCGCGAGTGTCGTGCCCACCCAGTCAGCACAGGAGCTCTTGGCGGCAACACCCGAACTTGCCGGACTCGCCGACCTCACAGTTGAAACGCTCTTCACAAAGCCAGGAGCTTCCCTCAGGTTCGGCGAGCTGCTCGGCGTGCTGGACTGGGGTGAGCAGCGCGTCCGTCAGGGGGCTGATGGCATCGTTGTTGTGCAGGGCACCGACACGCTCGAGGAGTCGGCCTACCTGCTCGACCTGCTCTGGCCTCACGAGGAACCGCTCGTGCTGACCGGTGCGATGCGCACCCCGGACCAGGCGTCACCAGATGGCCCGGCGAACTTGACGGCGGCCATCGTGGTGGCCTGTGCTCAAGCGTCGCGTGGGCTCGGAGCCGTCGTCGTCATCAACGACGAGATACACGCCGCGCGCCGCGTTCGCAAGCAAGACTCCATCGCGTTGGGCGCGTTCTCCTCCGGTCTCTTCGGACCGCTCGGCCGCTTCCACGAGAACCACGTCACCATCGCCAACCACATCCAGCGGGCCCCGATCCTGGGGCCGCTCACCCGCACGGACGTCTGCGTCACTCTCCTGGAGGCGACCCTCGGAGACCAAGGCGACGTCATCCGCATGCTGACCCAGTCATCCACGGTTGATGGTCTGGTGATCGCCGGGTTCGGCGCCGGGCACGTGTCGGAGTCCGCGGCCGAAGCCGTCACCGCGGCGGCAGCAGTGATGCCGGTCGTTCTGTGCAGTCGTACCGCAGACGGTCCGGTTCTGGAGGCCACCTACGGCTTCCCAGGCTCTGAAAGCGACCTCATCGATCGCGGAGCCATCCCGGCAGGTTGGCTTGAGGCACGCAAGTCGCGGATTCTTCTGTCGCTGCTGCTTGCCACCGGACAGCGTGGCGACGAGATCTGCAAGGCTTTCAATGTCCACGGGGCTGCTCCATGACTATCGGACAGACACTCGCAGCACCATCCGCCTCGTGCGGACGGGGTGTTTACACCACAGTTACATAATGCGAACGGGGGGAAGGCCGATGACTAAGATCGCACGCATGCACCCGAAAGTCAGAAAGACGCTCAACGGAGAGATCTTCGCTCGGGTGCGATCCGATATTCTGGCCGGCCACCTGAGCCCGGGAACACGCTTGCGGCCGGCGGAACTAGCCCAAGAGCACTCCGTGAGCATGAGCGTTGTCCGCGAGGCGCTGGCTCGACTGGCCGAGCAGGAGCTCGTCGACTGGGTGCCGCTGACCGGGTTCCGAGTTGCACCGCTGTCGCTGGAGGACCTCACGGACCTGACCGATGCCCGACTCGGCATCGAAGTGCTCACCCTGCGGCATGCCGTCCAACGGGGGGACGTCACCTGGGAAGGCCGCGTCCTGGCTGCCCACCACACGCTGGAAAGGACCCAGCAGTTCGACCCGGACGACCCTGATCGGTTCACTGAGGAGTGGGCGGAGGCCCACGCCGACTTTCACAACTCGCTGCTCGAGGGCTGCAACAGCAAAAGGCTCATCGACATCGCAGCTGGGCTTCGCGACGGGGCTGAACTGTATCGACGGTGGTCTCATGCGCTCGCTCACGACTCCGAGCGTGACATCCCGAGCGAGCACCGAGCGCTCCTGAAGGCAGTTCTGGAACGGGACGAGGCTGCCGCAGCGCAGGCTCTGGAGAGCCACATCAGGCACACCACCGATGTACTGCTCACGCACCTGCAGCCAGAAAAGGTCTAAGCCGAAGTTACGTGGCCTCTGGTGGTCAATCCGTGCCCTGACGTGCGTAGATAGGTTTGAAATAGCTTCGGCGTGTCGTCACTAATCTACTTGTGGTGAGGCATACGTAACGGTAGAGTTCGTTTATGCCTAAACGAGGTAACGCAGTCCACGTATCGACCCACCGTCGCCACTACGTCGGGAAGGATGGGGTGGAGCGGAACTACGAGACACACCTGCTGCGTCGCTCCTACCGCGAAGATGGGAAGGTCAAGAACGAGACCGTCGCGAACCTCTCGCACCTGCCCGCCGACCTGATCGAGATGATCCGCGCCTCCCTGGCCG
>Ga0097691_1000403_pt1 | contig 38847 bp, 37 predicted proteins | sample NGESurdeep072012_8_FD_72858 | JGI IMG/M metagenome (GOLD analysis project Ga0097691, IMG submission 72858) | Arctic peat soil microbial communities from Barrow, Alaska - NGEE Surface sample 210-1 deep-072012 | ecosystem: Environmental > Terrestrial > Soil > Wetlands > Peat ... | reverse complement strand
TGACCTTCACCGGCTCGGTGATCGCGTTCCTGAAACTTTCCGCCCGCATGAGCGGTGCGCCGATCATCCTGCCGGCGCGCCACGTCATAAACATCGTTCTCGCGCTCGCCCTGGTGTTCTTCATCGTCCATATGGTGATCTCCGTCAGCGCGCTCGACTTCTGGCTGATCACCCTCATCGCGCTCGCGCTCGGCGTACTCATGATCATCCCGATCGGCGGCGCCGACATGCCGGTCGTGATCTCGATGCTGAACTCCTATTCCGGCTGGGCCGCCGCCGGCATTGGTTTCACGCTGGGCAATTCGGCGCTGATCATTACCGGCGCGCTGGTCGGCTCCTCCGGCGCGATCCTGTCCTACATCATGTGCCACGCGATGAACCGCTCCTTCATCTCGGTCATCCTCGGCGGCTTCGGCGGCGAAACCGCCGCCGTGGGCGCAGGCGCGGGCGGCGAAGTGCGCCCCGTCAAACTCGGCTCCGCGGATGACGCCGCCTTCATCATGAAGAACGCGCAGAAGGTCATCATCGTGCCCGGCTATGGCATGGCGGTGGCGCAGGCGCAGCACGCGCTGCGCGAAATGGCCGACCAGCTCAAGAAGGAAGGCGTCGAGGTGAAGTACGCCATTCACCCCGTTGCGGGCCGCATGCCCGGCCACATGAACGTGCTGCTCGCCGAAGCCAACGTGCCCTATGACGAAGTGTTCGAACTCGAGGACATCAATTCGGAATTCGCCCAGGCCGACGTCGCCTTCGTGATCGGCGCCAACGACGTCACCAACCCGGCGGCCGAGGACGATCCGAAATCGCCGATCTATGGCATGCCGGTGCTGCAGGTCTGGAAGGCCGGCACCGTGATGTTCATCAAGCGCTCGCTGGCGTCGGGCTATGCCGGCATCGACAATCCCCTGTTCTACCGCGACAACACCATGATGCTGCTCGGCGACGCCAAGAAGATGACCGAGAACATCGTCAAGGCGCTGTGAGGCTATTTACGGGAAACCATGATCGTCCTGAAATGGCTCGTCGTTGTCGCAGCGGTCGGCTATCTCGGCGGTCTCATCGTCCTGTTCTTCGCGCAGCGGTCACTGGTTTTTCCGATCCCGCAGACAGAGCGCACACCGCCGCAAGCTGCCGGTTTTTCGGAAGCTGAAGAACATCTCCTGACCGCGGCGGATGGCGAGAAGGTCATCATCTGGCACGTGCCGGCGAAGCCGGGTCATCCGGTCGTTCTCTATTTTCACGGCAATGGCGATTTTCTTGCCGGCTTTTTCGGCCGCTTTCGCGACCTCATCGCTGACGGGACCGGCATCGTTGCGCTGTCCTATCGCGGCTATGCCGGCTCGAGCGGACGACCGAGCGAGCAGGGCCTGCTGCAGGATGCCGCGGCGGCCTATGCCTTCACCACGGCGCGTTACCGCGCGGATCGAATTATCGCCTGGGGCTTTTCGCTGGGCAGCGGCGTCGCGGTGGCGCTGGCGGCCGATCAGGCGGTTGCAAAGCTGATCCTGGAATCACCCTTTACGTCCATCACGGATGTGGCCCGCTCGCTGTTCCCGATTGCGCCGGTACGCTGGCTGGTGCGTGATCCGTTCCGCTCCGATCAGCGCATTGCGCGTGTCACTGTTCCGCTCCTGATCATGCACGGCGCGCGCGATCCCACCATTTCGATAGCCTTCGGAGAACGCCTGTTTGCGCTCGCCCGTGAGCCAAAGCAGTTGGTGCGGTTTCCGGAAGGAGGCCATGGCGATCTGGACGATTATGGTGCGATCGAAACGGCCCGACATTTCATCGGCGGCTGACGATCGTGGTTGCCGGATACGGGACCCGTGCTAGCCTCATCGATGGACGACATCGGCCGCGGTTCGCAGCCCGGTTGGGACGGTTTTCGCGACGGAAGGGAGAGGCAATGATCAGCGCCAAATCGGAGGTCCAGATCGACACGGCGGAGGTCCGCGTCACCGAGTGGCGGTTGGCGCCGGGCAGCGCCACCGGTCATCACATCCACGAGATGGATTACGTCATCGTCCCCGTGACCTCGGGCGAAATGACCATCGTGGCGCCCGGCGGGGCGCGCACCAAGGCGCAGCTTGCCACCGGCAAATCCTACTTCCGAAAAGCCGGGGTCGAACATGACGTGCTCAACGAGACCGCCGATGAAATCGTGTTCCTGGAAGTCGAACTGAAACCATAACCGCGCCATTTACCCGATTGCCACCGATCGGTCGCAGTTGATCCCTCAATGCGCCTCAAAGTTTTCGCATCAAACCGGCGCGGGGAGTGGCCGGTATGCTGAAAAAATACGTCTCGAAATTTGCGATGGACATATTGCCCTCGGTCGTTGCGACCATCATCGGGGCCTACATCGTTAATCATTACATCGTCACCAAGCCCGGCGCGGACGCGCCCGTCGCCGCTGCGGTATCGTCGGCCGACCCGAAGCAGGCCGATAAATCCGCCGACGTCGGCAACATCCCCGAGCCGGGGGTCAAGGCGAAGGGCATCTCCGAAAAAGCCATCCTCGAGAAAACCGCCGCCGAAAAGCCGGCCACGGCCGAAAAGCCCGCGGAAAAATCCGCCGACAAGCCGGCTGAGACCGCGAGCATCCCGGTAGAGACCCGTCGTCACCAGCCAGCGCTGCGCGAAAAGACGGTGGCCAGGTCTGTCCCGGCGCCGGTGCCGCCGGCAACGCCGGCCGTGGCGGCCGCACCCGTCGTCACCGCGCCAAATGCGGCCGCGCCCGTCGAGGCCGCGACGCCTGCGGAAGAGCATCGCGACGCCAACGATCTGGCGCGCGCGGCGATCGAGCGGCTGCGTGGCGCCGGCGACGCTTCGCCGCGGGCCCAGGAAGCCGTTCGCTCCCCCGACGCGTCGCGCGTCCCGGATGCGCCCCGGGTCGTGTCAGCGCCTCCGGTGGCATCGCCGGTCATGTCAGCACCGCCGGTTCGGCCGCTGCCGCCGCCGATCATGGTCTCCACGCCGGCCGCCGAGACGTTCGATTCGGCGCCCGGATCCGCACAGATCAGGTCCTCTTACCCGGCCGCTGCGGAGATCGGCGATCCGCGCCGCCCGACGCCGCCGGCCGACATTCCGGAAGCCTCGCGGCCGCTCGATCTGCGCGCCGAGGCGGTCGAGCCCCAGAGGCGAGAACACACGACCGTCGCCGAAGACGTGCTGTCGGCCGCGAAATCGGTGTTTCACGCGGTATTGCCGAAATAGCCTAAAACGGTTCGTAGTTCTGGCCGGGCTTGCCGCCGACGCGCGTAAAGCCGTTGCGCGCGGCTTCATCCCGGGGACGAAGGCTGAGGGCGCGGCCGTAGGAGCCGGCGGCCTTGGTCTTTTCGCCGAGGCGCTCATAGGCGAGCCCACGGGTCGACCAGACCTGCCCGTTCTGCGGATCTGCCTGCGCCGCCTCGTCGAGATCGGCGGCGGCTTCCCTGACCTTGTCGAGCGCGAGATAGCTGACCGCGCGGCCCAGCAGCGGCTCGGCCTGCTGCGGCGTCAGGCCGTTCGCCACGGTGAAATCGTCGATCGCAAGCTGATGCTGCTTTTCGCCCTGATAGAGCAGGCCACGGTTGTATAGCGCCTGTGCGTTGTGGGGGTCGAGCTCGATCGCGCGATCGAACTCGGCGCGCGCCTGTTCGGTATTTCCGGTGCGGGCCAGCGTCTGACCGCGCGTCGTGGCGGCCTGCGCCTCGGCCACGCTGGCTCCGGCTGGAGCGGGCTTTGGGGCCGCTTCCTTGTCCGGCGCCGACGACACCGATCCCAGATCGAAGGAGCAGCCGCAGAGCGTGATCGCCAGCACTGCCGCCAGCGCAGGCGCGCGCCAGCCGAGCCGGAAAGCTCCGGACAAAAGAGAGAGAACCGGAATGGCCATATATGCAGAATGCCCGCGCGACTTACGCCGTCATTGGTAGCCCGCCGCGCCGCAAATTGCATGGCCAAACTGGCGGCACGGACGGCGGGCTTCCATCGTCGCCCGGGCAGCATGCTGGCTGGCGGCGATGCGCGTGATGCAACAGACGGCGCGCCGGGGGCTGGTTTTTCCCGCGGCGCCGAAGCTACAGGCGCAAACGACAACGCGGGCCCAAGGGCCCGCGTCATCAAATTCAAATCTGCAAGGGAGGGATCAGCGCGACCCGCGCGGACCCGCGCCGGGACCGCCACGACCGCCAGCGCCACCGCGCTCAGCGCCGGGACCGGCGCCGAACACCGGCTTCGGCTTCATCGGTAACAGGCCTTCGCGCTGCAGCTTCTTGCGGGCGAGCTTGCGCGCGCGGCGCACAGCTTCGGCCTTTTCACGGGCCTTCTTCTCGGAGGGCTTTTCATAATGGCCGCGGAGCTTCATCTCGCGGAAAATACCCTCGCGCTGCATCTTCTTCTTCAGCGCCTTGAGGGCTTGATCGACATTGTTATCGCGAACGAGAACCTGCACGCGGCATCCTCTTTCAATTGATCGGATTGGAATTCTGATAAAGCGAAGGGTTGGCGAAAGGCCGGGCCCTCAACCTCAAGCGCGCGGATGTATCAGATCAAACCGGGAATGTCCACCAGCGGGAATGCAATTGCGCCAGACCGCGCGGCCAAATCCGCTGTTTTGGCGCCGATCAGGCGGTTTTTGGCGGCGCCGCTCCGATCTGCGTCACGTGGCCCATCTTCCGGCCCGGCCGCGGCGGACCCTTGCCGTAAAGGTGGACGGTCGCGCCCGGGACGGTCAGCCATTGCTCATAGCTGTTGATCTCGTCCCCGATCAGATTGGTCATGGTGACCGGGCCATGACGGACCGGCTTGCCGAGCGGCCAGCCGGCAATGGCGCGGATATGCTGCTCGAACTGCGAGATCGACGCGCCGTCCAGCGTCCAGTGCCCGGAATTGTGCACCCGCGGCGCGATCTCGTTGACCAATAGCGTCGGCCCGCCGGCGCTCGCCACCACAAACATCTCGACCGCGAGCACGCCGACGTAATCGAGCGCGCTGGCGATCCTTTCCGCGATGGAACGCGCCTGGGCCGCCAGCGCATCGGGAATCGCCGCCGGCGCACGCGAAGTTTTCAGGATATGGTCGCGATGCTCGTTTTCGGTGACATCGAAGCATTCGACTTGGCCGCTGGCTGAGCGCGCGGCGATCACCGAGACCTCGCGCTCGAAAGCAACGAAGGCCTCGAGGATCCCGGATTTGGTGGCGAGGTCCGCCCAGACCTGGTCCGGATCGTCGCCGTCGCGGATGATCGCCTGGCCCTTGCCGTCATAGCCGAAGCGGCGGGTCTTGATCACGGCCGGAAGGCCGATGCGCGCGATCGCGGCGCGCAGCTCCGCCACCGACGACACATCGGCATAGTCGGTGGTGCCGATGCCCAGTCGTTTCACGAAGTCCTTTTCGACCAGGCGATCCTGCGTGGTTTCCAGGATCTTCCGCTCGGGCAGCACCGGACGCCGCGCCGCCAGGATCATCGCGGAGGCTGCCGGCACATTCTCGAATTCGTAAGTGATGACGTCGACGTCGTTGGCGAACAGCTCGAGCGCCTCGACATCGGCATATTCCGCGCAGGTCGCATTCAGCACCACATCGAACGCCGGCGAATCCGGATCGGGCGAAAACACCTGGCAGCGCAAGCCCAGTCGTGCCGCCGCCATCGCCAGCATCCGGCCCAATTGTCCGCCGCCGAGAATTCCGATGGTGTCGCCGGGCTTCAGCTTCACCTGATTTGAGACTGTCACGCAGAACCCTCCGGGCGCTCGGCAACCGCCTCGGTCTGCTGCTTGCGCCAGACGACAAGTCTGCCTGACAGCGCCGGATCGTTCAGCGCGAGCACGCTGGCGGCAAGCAGCGCGGCGTTGATGGCGCCGGGCTTGCCGATTGCCAGCGTCCCGACCGGCACCCCGGCGGGCATCTGGACGATGGAATAGAGCGAATCGATGCCGGACAACGCCTTGGATTCGATGGGGACACCGAAGACCGGAAGTTCCGTAAGCGACGCGGTCATGCCCGGCAGATGTGCCGCACCGCCGGCGCCGGCGATAATGATCTTGAAGCCGGCCGCCTTGGCCCCCTTGGCAAAGGCGAACAGACGGTCCGGGGTGCGATGCGCGGAGATGATGTGTTTCTCGCTGCTGACGCCGAGCGCGGTCAGCGTTTCGGCGGTATGGCGCATGGTGTCCCAGTCCGACTGGCTTCCCATGATGATGGCTATTTGGGCGGTCATACGGTCAATTCTTTTCGGGAATCCAAAAACATAGGCCGGATTATAGGATCGGCCCTAGGTTCGGCAAGGCGTGGCAAGGGGTCCGGAATGCACTATCCTGTCTTGGTGAATCCCGGCAAGCCTTCAAGGGGGCCTATGAAGAAGAAAACCAGGGCGACCGCTCCTGCAGGGGCGGCGAAACGCCGCAAAAGCGGTGCTGCGAAGCGCAAGGCCGCACCGCACCGCGCCAGAACAGCGAAAGGGTCTGCGTCTCCGCCGCGGCTGCCGGCCGCGTCCAATGAAGCCAAACTGACCATTCGCCGGCTCAGGACCGAGCTGGCCCGGGCACTGGCGCGAATCGACGAATTGCAGGCGTCGGCCGATACCGACTTCCTGCTGGATATCCCCAACCGCCGCGGCTTCGAGCGCGAGCTCAGCCGCTCGATCGCCTATATCAAGCGCTATCATGCGAGCGGGGCGCTGATCGTGCTCGACGTCGATCGCTTAAAGCCCATCAACGACGCCTTCGGGCACGCCGTGGGCGATCAGGTGCTGAAGGCCATCGTCGCCGTGCTGCTGCGTCAGGTGCGCTCGTCCGACGTGATCGGAAGGCTGGGCGGCGACGAATTCGCGCTGCTGCTGTGGAATCTGAGCGAGACCGACGCCCGGGCCAAGGCGGCGTCGCTGGAAGAAGCCGTCGATCGGCTCACATTCGTGTTTCGTGGCCGCACCGTCACGGCGGGCGCATCGGCCGGTGTCGCGATTCTGGGCCCTCATGCCGAAGCCGGCAAGGCGCTGGAGGAAGCCGATAGCGCGATGTATCTGCGCAAGGCGCAAAGGCGGCATGAAGCGTGATCCGAGGCGAGTTCCTACAACCCGCTCAGATCATCCGGCACGTTGCCAAATTTTCTCAGCAATTGCGCGTCGCCGAATTCGCCGATCATGGGATCGCCGGTGCGGCTGAAGGCGACCGCGCCAATGCTGCCGGCGGCCTTTGACAATATCTCGGCCCGCCGTAACGCCCCTGACGAACTCTGGCATTCTTCCGCCGCGCCCGCGACTGGCGAGCCGGTGTCGTCCTGCAGGAATGGCAGCGCGACGTAATAGGTGACATCGGCCATTGCGTTGCTCCTGGTTCGATCGATCGATCAGGCGGCGTCGCTGTTCGCTCTGGGTAATCTTGCCGGAGCGCAGTCGGTTGAGACCGCCGCCTGCAATTCTTGCAGTTCCGCTTCCAGATATTCGTTCGCCATGATGAGCGCCTTGATCGTGCTGCGCATGTTTCCGTCGCACATCGCGATCGCCTGGTCGCAGGCCTGCTCGTAACGATTGAAGTCAGACAATGCAGAAGGTTCGGACATGGCGTAATTCCCGAGGGCTGGAGGCGGCGAGAGCCATGTTCCTATTTTGTTCTCATGGAGTCAAGCGATCAAGCGCGCGTGGTTGCCGATTTGCACAGCGCATCACGGAAGGGTTGCCACGGATCGGGCAGGGCGAACGGCGGTCAGTGCGAACGCTTAAGGTGGGAACCAAAACAATATCCGGCGCTTAATGCGTATTCGCAGGGAGTAAGACGTATGGGTCTTTCAGCATCCAAAAGATCCGTGGTGCTGATTGTCGAGGACGAGTTTCTGCTGCGAATGGACGCGGTCGATATGATCGCCGCCGCCGGGTTCGAGGTTGTCGAAGCCGCAAATGCCGATCAAGCGATCGAAACTCTGGAAGCCCGTCCGGACATCACGGTGATTTTTACCGATATCCAGATGCCCGGCACCATGGACGGGCTGAAGCTCGCCCGGGCGGTCAGGGGCCGCTGGCCCCCGATCAAGATTGTCGCAACCTCCGGCCACGTCCATGTGAGGGAAACCGATCTGCCCGAAGGCGGGCGGTTTCTACCCAAACCCTACAGTCCGGTACAGGTTACCGGCGTGCTGCGAGAGTTGACGGGCGGCGGCTGAATTCTAATGCCGTCATTCCGGGGCGCGTCCAACGGGTCCGCGCAAGGCGCGGCCCGCTGACAAGCTCCGACGCGAACCCGGAATCCAAGGATTCCCCGATGTGCAGTTGCACATCTGAGGTCTGGTCCTTCGGACCATCCCGGAATGACAGGTTTCTAAGCAATGATATCGGGCGTGATCTGGTCTTCGATGAAAGCGATGCGGTCGCGCAGCTGCAGCTTGCGCTTCTTCAGCCGTTGCAGCCGCAACAAATCCGGCGCGGGAGATTGATGCAGGGCATCAATCGCCGCGTCGAGATCGCGGTGCTCCTGCTGCAGCCGGGCGAGCTCGGATTCGAGTTCGCGCTCATCTTCGTCGGTCATGATGTACGTTAGCTGAAAACGCGGATGAGATTGCGAAAGGTTGCGGAAGCCGCTGAGGGAATATCGTCCCTGCCGGCCCGGTCTGCAAGCCGTCCGGGTCCGGGGTTCCGTACTTACGATTCGTTACATATGATACCCAAATATGAGAGCGCAATTTTCAATACCCATCGACAGATTCGGTGACTTGTGTACACTCATTTGTCCGGATCGAATCTGAGGTCTGAGGTTAAATCCCACCGAGGAGGTTTCGCATGGCAATTCAGGCGCATCTCGTTGAACTGGAACGCAAACACAAGGTTCTCGAAAACGAATTGCACGAAGCTCTCGTGCACCTTTCAACGGACGACCTGCAAATTCTCGAGTTAAAACGCCGGAAATTGATGGTTAAGGACGCGATCCAGCGGTTGAGGCATACCGCGAGCGAGACGCTGCACTAGCCAGCTTCAGTTCTCCACAAACACCGCCGTTATCCCGGGATGAGCGCAATTGCGCTCACGCGGGGTGGGAGGTCGCGCTGCAAAAAGACTTACACACCCGCCAGTTCGCCGACATAATCCGCGATCGCCAGCGATGATGTCAGTCCCGGCGACTCTATCCCGAACAGATTGATCAGCCCGTCGACGCCATGATCGCGTGGGCCCTGGATTAGGAAATCCTGCACGGCCACCGCCGGCGGCACGATCTTCGGTCGAATTCCCGAATAACTGGGCATCAGCGCGCCGTCCGGCAGCGTCGGCCAGTAGCGCCGGATGGCCGGATAAAACCGTTCCGCCCGCGCCGGATCGACGGCGTAATCGATTGTATCGACCCATTCCACGTCAGGACCGAACCGGGCCTGTCCCGCCATATCGAGGGTGAGGTGCACGCCGAGCCCGCCGGGCTCGGGCACCGGATAAATCAGGTGCGAAAACGGCGCCCGCGCGCTGCAACTGAAATAGTTTCCCTTCGCGAGATAGGCCGGCGGTATCAGGTCGATCGGCATGCCGTCGATGCTGCGCGCGACCGCTGACGCGCCGAGCCCCGCGGCATTAACGAGAAGCCTGCATTCAAGTGACATCGGCGCGTTGCCGCCGGCGTCCAGTTCGATCCGGCCCGCGAACGCCTTGGCGCGCAGCAACGGCGTATGGAAGGCACAGGCCGCGCCCGCATCTTCGGCGTCGCCGCGTAGCGCCAGCATGAAGGCGTGGCTGTCGATAATGCCGGTGGAAGGCGACAGCAGCGCGGCGTCGCAGTTCAGCGCCGGCTCCAGGGCTCGTGCGTCATCGCCGCGGAGGGTTTGCAGATCGAGCACGCCATTGGCTTCGGCGTGGGCCCTGATCGATTGCAGCTTTTCGGTTTCCTTCGGCGTCGTCGCGACGATCAGCTTGCCGCAATTGCGATGCGGGATGCCGCGATCGCCGCAGTATTCATACAGGGCACGCCTGCCGCCGACGCACATCCGCGCCATCAGGCTTCCCGCGGGATAATAGATGCCGGCGTGGATGACCTCGCTGTTGCGCGACGACGTCACGGTGCCGATAGCTTCCGCCGCCTCCAGCAGGATCACCTCGCGGCCCGCCTGTGCCAGCCGCCTCGCGACGGCAAGACCGATCACCCCCGCACCGATAACGACGCACTCAACTTTGTCCATTCGCTGTTCGAATCCCGGCTTGTGGGCTGTTCAATCCGACGCGCGCCTCGTTACGGTGGCGCTCGTCCAGGGTCAATCGTGCGCACACTATCGCTCTGGTAGGGATGATCTTTTCCAAGAACCCGTTGAATTCGTTTCGGAGCGGTTTCCGGATTGAGCTTGCGTTAGTGAAGCATTAATCATGTCAGGGCAATTGCCGTAATTTAAGTCAGATTTTCGGGTTGCGGGGGTACGCGTTTACCCGATCCAAACCCGTGAAGCCAGACACTCCGGCGCAGAAATCCGCGGGTGACTGATGGCTGACAAGAATTGGCAGGCAGGCGGCAAGATATTGATTCCTGCGCTGGCCGTCGTGTGCCTGATCGCCACCGCTACGCCGTTCGGAGCCGCCTGGGGCTTGTCCGAAAATTTTTCGCCAACGAGCTATGTCGGCTCTGCCGACCCCAATATGGTTTGGGAAGCGGTGATTGGCGGCATCGTCGTCTGCTCATTCCTTGCGGCCGTCGCGCTGTGGGTTCTCTCGGCGTTGCGCAAGGTCAAGCGCTCGGAGTTACGCAGAAATGCGTTTGTCAGTTCGGCCCTGAACAACCTCAGCCAGGGCGTGGTGATGACGGATGCGCAGAAGCGGATCGTATTCTGCAACGATCGCTATCTCGAGATCTACGGCTTGGCGCGTTCGGATATTCCCAGAAACATGACCGGGCCGGAACTGCTGGAGCTGCGGCTCAAGCGCGGCGTCCTCGACGTCAGCGTCGAGCATTTCTATGCAAACGTCGCCAGCCCGGACGGCCTTGTTACCGAGTTGCCCGGCGGGCGATCGATCATGGTCAAACATTTTTCGCTGCCGAACGGCGGTTCGGTGGCGACGCATGAGGATTGCAGCGAGCAGCGCAAGCTTTCAAGACAACTTGCATCGACCAAGCAGTTCCTGGAATCGGTGCTCGACAATGTGCCGGTATGCGTGGCCGCCAAGAGCATCGAGGACGGCCGCTACATCTTTGCCAACCGCGCGTTCGAACGTTTCTCGCGCTTTTCCCGCGACAGCATTGTCGGCAAGCGTGCCGACGAGATCTTCCGCCCCGAGACCGCGGCCAGCATAGCAGCTGCGGACCAGGCAGCGCTCAACTCGCCCGAAGGCCAGTTCCGCAACGAATTCGCGGTCGAGCGCGGCTCGGAGAAGCGCGTTCTCGCCAGCAACCGCGTGATCGCGCGTAACGAAAAGAACCAGCCGGAATTCCTGATCGCATTGTTCGACGACATCACCGAACGCAAATCGCTTTCCCAGGAGCTCGAAAACACCAAGAAATTTCTCGAGCTGGTCGTCGATAACATTCCGGTTTCGCTGATCGTCGAGCGCGTCAGCGACGGACGATAGCTTCTCGCCAATCGCAGCGCCGAGACCATCCTCAATCGTCGGCGCGAAGATGCCACCGGATTGACGGCCGCGGACATTTTCAATCCGAAAGAAGCCAAGCTGATCATTGCGCGCGACGAGGCGGCGATCAAGAAGCGCGGCCTGCTCACCGAAGAACACCCGATCAGCACCAAGGACGGGTTGCGGCTGTTCGTGACGCGCCGCATGACGGTGCTCGACGACGCCGGCGAGCCGCAATATCTGATCAAGACCCACGAGGACGTCACCGATCGCCGCCAGACCGAATCGCGCATGGCTCACATGGCGTATCACGACGGCCTGACGGATTTGCCGAACCGCGCGGCGTTCCTGCAGGCGCTGGCGCAGATGATCGAGGCCTGCGAAGGCACCGACGAGGAATTTGCGGTGCTATCCGTCGACCTCGACGGTTTGAAAGAGGTCAACGACGTGTTTGGCCACGCGACCGGCGACAAACTGCTGATCGAAGTGGCGCGCCGCATCCAGGCCTCGGCGCGCGGTGGTGTCGTGGCCCGGCTCAGCGGCGACGAGTTCGGGTTGATCATCGACGGCAAGCAGCCCGTCGCCGGGATGCTGCTGGCCGAACAGCTCGCCGAAGCGCTCGCGAACGAGTTCCAGATCGACGGCAAATCGGTTCGCACCGGCGTCACCACCGGCATCTCGATATTCCCGCACAACGGCGTAGACGCCGCATCGCTGCTTGCCAATGCCGGCGCGGCGTTGTTCCGCGCCAAGGCGAAATCGCGCGGCTCGATCAGCCTCTTTGAGCCCGAGATGGACCAGCAGATTCGCGATCGCCGCGCGCTGCACCAGGATCTCTCGCTCGCGATCAAGAACGGCGAACTCTCGCTGCATTATCAGCCGCAGGCGATGTCGCGCCAGACCGTCGCCAGCAGCGAAGTCATCGGATTCGAGGCCCTGGCGCGGTGGCTCCATCCGGTGCGCGGCTTCGTTCCGCCGGGCGATTTCATCCCGATCGCGGAAGAAAGCGGCTTGATCGTCGAGATGGGCGAATGGATCCTGCGCGAAGCCTGCCGGGAGGCCGCGTCGTGGCCGATGCCGCTGCAGATCGCGGTCAATCTGTCGCCGGCGCAATTCATGCACGGTGATCTGGTCGGCCTCGTGCACTCGATTCTGCTCGAGACCGGCCTCGCGCCGGGCCGGCTTGAGCTGGAAATCACCGAGGGCGTCCTGATCGAGGATTTCGATCGCGGTCTGGCGCTGCTGCGGCGGCTGAAGGCGCTGGGCGTGCGTATTTCGATGGACGACTTCGGCAGCGGCTATTCCTCGCTGAGCTATCTGCAGGCGTTTCCGTTCGACAAGATCAAGATCGACCGCGCTTTCGTCATGAATCTTGGACGAAATCCGCAATCGGCGGCAATCGTCCGGGCGGTGATCGGCCTTGGCCACGGCCTCGAAATGTCGATCGTCGCCGAGGGCGTGGAAACCCAGGAACAGCTCGGCTTCCTCGCGGATGTGGGCTGCGACGCGGTGCAGGGCTATTTCCTCGGCCGGCCTGCGCCGATCGGCCAGTACGCCGCGCTGGTTGGCCGCACCGTCGGCAATACGATGGAGCCCGCCCGCAAGACCGGGTAGAGCTTTTCGGTCTGACGCGTTTTCTTTACGCGAACCGGTAGCCACTTCGCCTGAAAACGCTATAGCTTGCGCATGGCGAACTACGATCTTGCGATCATCGGCGGCGGTCTGAACGGCGTCAGCGTTGCGCGCGACGCCGCGGGGCGCGGCCTGCGGGTGATCCTGCTGGAGCAGGGCGACCTCGGCGGGGCGGCATCATCTGCCACGTCGCGAATGATCCATGGCGATCTCGCCGTGCTGGAGCGCAGAGCCTTTTTGCGCGTGCGCGCAGCCCTGGCCGAGCGTGACATCTGGCTGCGGAACGCGCCGCATCTGGTGCGCCCGATGCGGTTCGCGATCCCCGCCCATTCCGACGAGCGCCCGTCGTGGTTGCTGCGGTCGTGGCTGCTGCTCTACGACTGGCTGGCCTCGCGCAGCGGTTTGCCGGCGTCAGCGACGGTCGATGTCACGCACCATCCGATCGGCAACGCGCTGAAGCGGCCGTTCGGCACCGCGTTTGAATATTCCGATTGCGTGGTCGACGATTCACGGCTGGTGATCGCCAATGCCGTCGACGCCGCGGAGCGGGGTGCTGACATTCGCACCGGCGCACGCTGCGTTCGCGCCGACCGGCTCGACATCTGGCGGCTGGTGGTGATCGATCGCGGCCATCGTCAGGTGATCACGGCAAGGGCGCTGGCCAACGCGTCAGGCGCCTGGACCGCGTCGGTCGCGGAGACCGTATTGCGCATGCCGGCGCCGAGGGCCGGCACCACCCAGATGAGCCAGATCATCGTCAGACGTCTGTTCGATACCGACAACGTCTATGTTTTCCAGAACAGCGACCGGCGGCTGATTTTCGCCAGTCCGTACGAACGCGATTTCACGCTGATCGGCACCGTGGGGCACGCGTTCAAAGGCTATCCCGCGGTGGTGGCGATGGCCGCAGGCGACGTCGCGTATCTCTGCGACGCGGCCAACCGGTATTTTCGCGAGCGGGTCGAACCGGTCGATGTGGTCAGGACTGTTTCCGGCGCCAACATGGCTATGGATCCCGCAAGCAAGCGCGGTGCGCGGGATGGCTCGATGACGTTCGATGTCAGGCGCGGCAAGGCGCCGCTGCTGACGACGTTCGGCGGCGATGTCACGACTTCGCGTCTGCGCGCGGAGCGGGCCGTCTCCAGGCTCACGCCGTTCTATCCGATGTCGCCGCGCTGGACCGCGAAGGCGCCGCTGCCGGGCGGCGATTTTGCGTGGACGCAGTTCGACGCAGAGGTGGATCTTGCGCGCGAGCGCTGGCGGTTCCTCACCGAGGCTCAGGCGCTGCGTCTGGTGGCCGCCTATGGCTCGCGTCTTGCGGCCGTGCTTGGCGACGCCAAGAGCCGGGCCGATCTCGGTCCGGCCTTCGGACCGGAACTGACGGGAGCCGAGGTGCGCTATCTCATGGCCAGGGAATGGGCGCGTTTTCCGGACGACATTCTCTGGCGGCGCTCAAAACTCGGCTTGACCATGCCGCCTGGGGATCGCGATGCGCTGGCGGCGTTTATGGCGGCACCCGCTTGAACCGCGGCGATAATATTTTGGCCGCGCGCGGCGTCGAGGTTGAGCCGGGGCCGATCCGCCGCTAGCGTGCAGCCACGATTGGGCTGGCTGACATCATGGCTGAGGAACTATCGAACGGCGAACCGCAGGCAGACGCGGCCGACGTTCCGTTGCTGCGCATCGACGCGGTGGTGAAAAGATTCGGCGTCTTCAGGGCGGTGGATCGGCTGTCGCTCGACATCAGGGCCGGAGAGTTTTTCGCGCTGCTCGGTCCCAGCGGTTGCGGCAAGACCACGCTGCTGCGGATGCTGGCCGGTTTCGAGACCCCGGACCAAGGCCGCATCCTGCTTGACGGCAAGGACATCGCGCAGGTTCCGCCGCACCAGCGCCCGGTCAACATGATGTTCCAGAACTACGCGCTGTTTCCGCATCTTACCGTGCGGGACAATATCGCGTTCGGCCTGAAACGCTTGGGCATGCCGGGTTCCGAGATCGATAGCCGCGTGGCCGAACTGGTGGCGCTGGTCAAGCTCGAGGGTCTCGAGAAGCGAAAGCCCGATCAGCTCTCCGGCGGTCAAAAGCAGCGCGTGGCGCTGGCGCGCTCATTGGCGCGCCGCCCGCAGGTGCTGTTGCTCGACGAGCCGCTGGCCGCGCTCGACAAGAAGCTGCGCGAAAGCACCCAGCTCGAATTGATGGAGTTGCAGCGGCGCCTCGGCATGACCTTCATCATCGTCACCCACGATCAGGAGGAGGCGATGACGGTCGCTGACCGGATCGGCGTGATGGATGCCGGCCGTCTCGAACAGGTCGCGACGCCGCGGGAGCTTTACGAGGCGCCCGCTTCGCGCTGGGTCGCCGAGTTTGTCGGCGACATCAATCTGTTCGAGGGGCAAATCGAGCCGCGCGAGAGCCGGCTCACGATGGCGCCCCGGCTGGCGATCGTGACGCGCGACGCCGGAACGGTCTTTGTCGCGGAGCCGCGCCAGCCGATCGCGAAAACCAGCGTCTGCGTCGCGATCCGTCCCGAGAAGATCAAGCTGTCGAGCCGTGGTCCCGTGTCGTCGGACAATACGCATGCGATCAACCGGCTGGAGGGAGTTGTGACCGATGTCGGCTATCTCGGCGGCGTTACCACCTACAAGGTGAAGCTCGACAGCGGCGCTGTGCTGCGCTCGTCGATGGCGAATACCGCGCGGCTCGACCTCGACGCCTATAGCCCAGGCCAGCGCGTGGTGGCGTGGTTCTCGCCCGACGATTGCGTGGTGCTGGAGCAATGAGCGGCCGCCGCATCTTCACCCGCCCGGCGCGCCTGGCCGCGATCGCGCCCTATCTGTGGATGCTGCTGTTCTTCCTGGTGCCGTTCGGCTTCGTGCTCAAGATCAGCCTGTCGCAAACCGCGATCGCGCAGCCGCCTTATCTTCCGGTATTCGACCTGACGCAGGGTTTTGCGGCGATCAAGGCGGCGTCCGCTGAGCTGTCGCTGGATAATTTCAGGCTGCTGGTCTCCGACAACCTTTATGTCATGTCCTATCTGCGCAGCCTCGCGGTCGCCGCGGTCTCGACATCGATCCTGCTGGTCATCGGCTACCCGATCGCCTACGGCATGGCGCGGTTGCCGAAGCGCTGGCAGGGCGTGGCGATGATGCTCGTCATCGTTCCGTTCTGGACCTCGTTTCTGATCCGCATTTATGCCTGGATCAACATCCTGCAGCACGATGGCCTGCTCAACAAAATCCTGCTGGCGCTGCATCTGGTCTCGGCGCCGGTGGTGTGGCTCTCCACCGACAGCGCGATGTATCTCGGCATCGTCTACTCCTATCTGCCGTTCATGATCCTGCCGCTCTATGCGGTTCTCGCCAGGATGGAGCCGGCGCTGCTGGAGGCAGCAAGCGATCTAGGCTCTTCGCCCCGGCAGGCGTTCTGGCTGGTGACGTTTCCGCTGTCGTTGCCGGGCGTCGCTGCGGGGGTATTGCTGTGCTTCATTCCGATCGTCGGTGAATTCGTGATTCCCGATCTGCTGGCGGGCTCCAGCTCCATGATGATCGGGCAGACCCTGTGGCTGGAATTCTTCACCAACAAGGACTGGCCGGTGGCGTCGGCGGCCGCGGTGGTGCTGCTGGTGCTGCTGCTGGTGCCGCTGGCGTTCTACGACCGGCTGCAGCGCCGCCAGCTGGAGGACGCGCGATCATGACCCGCGCGCTGAACAGAATATCCCCGTTCAACGCCGTCTCGCTCGCGCTGGGGCTCGCATTTCTGTACCTGCCGATCGTGATCCTAGTGATCTATTCGTTCAACGCCTCGCGGCTGGTCACGGTATGGGGCGGCTGGTCGCTGCGCTGGTACTCGGAATTTTTCAACGACCGCGCCATGCTGGAGGCGGCCTGGATGAGTTTCCGGGTGGCGGCGACGTCCGCCACATCGGCGACGCTGCTCGGCGCGCTCGCCGCGGTGGCGCTGTCGCGCGGCGAACGCTTTGGGGGACGCACGCTGTTTTCCGGCATGCTCTATGCGCCGCTGGTGATGCCCGAAGTCATCACCGGGCTATCGCTGTTGCTGTTGTTCGTGGCGCTCAACGCCGAGCGCGGTTTCTGGACCGTGACCATTGCCCACACCTCGCTGACCATGTGCTTCGTCGCCGTGGTGGTGCAGTCGCGGCTGGGCTCGCTCGATCGCAGCCTGGAGGAAGCGGCGATGGATCTCGGCTGCGATCCGGCGCGGGCGTTCCTTAGCGTGACGCTGCCGCTGATCCTGCCCGCGATCGCCGCGGGCTGGATGCTGGCGTTCACGCTGTCGCTCGACGATCTCGTGATCGCGAGCTTCACCACCGGCCCCGGTTCGGCGACGCTGCCGATCCGGATCTATTCCGAGGTGCGGTTAGGGGTGAAGCCCGAGATCAACGCCATCTGCACCCTGGTGATCGGATTGATCGCGGTGGTCATTGTGGTGGCGTCGCTGGCCTCGAAGCTGTCGAGCGCACGCGGCGAGAGCGCTGCGCCGCTGTAAGCGGCCCGCGCGAAACGGGTTCAATGCCTCCTTGGCGATGTCCGATCGGTCAGGATTTCACCGCGCCGGCGGTCAGGCCGCCAACCATGTAGCGCTTGAAGGCGTAGTAGATCGCAGCCGGCGGCAGCGCGTAGATGAAGCCCGTGGTCATCAGCAATTCCCAAGGCGAATCGTCGGCGGCGAGGAAGTTGCCGAGCGCGACGGGGAGGGTGATGTCGGTGTCCTTTGACAAGAGCAGGAACGCGTAGAGATATTCGTTCCAGGCGAGCAGCAGCGCGTAGGTGCCGATCGCCACCAGCGACGGCATCATCAGGGGGAGATAGACCAGCCTGAACAGCTGCAAGGTCGTCGCGCCATCCATGATGGCCGCCTCGTCGAGTTCGACCGGCAGCTTGTCGGAGGCCTGCTTGAGCACCCAGATCGCGTAAGGCGAGGCGATCGTCACCATCGCCAGGATCAGCGCCCAGTGATTGTTGAGCAGCCCGTAAATGCCCATGGTCCGGTACATCGGAACCGCCAGGAAGGCTGCCGGGATGAAATAGGTGAACAACGCCAGATTCATCACCCACCGGCCGCCCGGGACGCGCAGCCGCGAGATCGCGAACGCCGCCGCAGTCGCGATGAACAGCGTGAGCGCGCCGACCGCGACCGCGATCACGGTCGAATTCCACAGCTGCAGCCAGAAGTGGCTGAGGAAATAGTGCCGCTCGTAAAATACGATCGTAAAATTGTCCAGCGTCGGATGGTCGGGCCACAGCTTGCCGGAGAAGGCGTCTTCCTTCGGCGAGATCGCGAACAGGAACATGTGATAGATCGGCAGCATGGTCCAGATGAAGACGGGAATGCCGATCAGCAGCAGGCGCGCCTCGGTGCTTACTTCGCGCAAGGTCGGGAGCTTCATCGCGACAACCGTTTCATCATGAAATAGACCAGCGGCAGCACCAGCGGCAGCGCGCAGACGATCGCCGCCATCGACAGATCGAGCTGGTCGAGCCTGAGGTAACGGATGCCGAGGGTGGCGAGCACGTGGCTCAGGTCGGCGGGCCCGCCGCCGGTCAGCAGATAGACGCTGTTGAAGTCGCCGAGCGTCCAGATCATCGAGAGCAGCGTGCAGGTCAGATACAGCGTCCGCACCGAGGGCCAGGTGATGAAGCGGAATTTCTGCCACCAGCTCGCGCCGTCGACGTCTGCCGCCTCGAACAGATCGGCCGCGATCGCAAGCCGCCCGGTCATCAGGATCAGCGTCCAGAACGGCAGCGATTTCCAGATGTGCACCCCGATCGCCATCGACAGCGCAATCACTGGGTCGTTGAGCCAGTTCGGGCCGTCGTCGCCGGTGAACTTGAAGATCAGCTGGTTGATCACGCCCCATTCGGGGTTGAGCATGAAGCGCACCGACAGGATGGTCGGGATCGATGGCACCGCCCATGGCAGGATGAATATCACCGACAGCCACTTGATCCACGAGCGCTCCTGGATGAAGAAGCCCGACAGGAACAGCGCCACCAGCATTTTCAGGTTGATGCCGACCAGCAGGAAAAACAGCGTGTTGACCGCAGCGCGCGCGAACACCGGATCGTTATACAGCGTGACATAGCTGGCCGGATGACGCGCCAGCCAGAGCCCGTAGCCGACCGGATAGAGCACGAAGAAAAGGAACACGAAGACATAGGGGGCAAGCAGCACGAAGCCCCAGATCTGGGTGGTCGTCAGACGCGCCGACAGCGGTCCGCGGGGGACTGCGTCGTCGGTTGAGACTGTCATCGTTGCCATGCGACGAACCCGAAATGGACGCCGGCCGCAGTGAGCTGCGGCCGGCGTCGTTTGATTCTATCCCGCGACCTGCTTGATGCGGGCGATCAATTCGTCGACCGCCTTGTCCACCGGCACCTTTTCGCTCACTACGCGGTTCATTGCCTTGGCCCAGACGTTCTCGTTGTTCAGGATGGTGAACTTGTAGTTCTTGGTGAAGTCGAACGGCAGCGTGCCGCCGGTGAACTGGGCATTGACCGCCTTGCGATGACGGTCGGACTGCCAGAACGGGCTCTTTTGCCCCGCGCTGGTGACCGGGAACCAGCGGCCGAGGCCGCCTTCGACGTAAGGCCCGAGGTTTTCCTCCTGCAGCAGGAATTTGACGAACTCCTTGCCCTCCGCCTTGTTCTTCGAGGCCGTAAAGATCACGCCGATCTTGACGTCGGAGCGGTATTTCATCGGCGTTCCGTCCGGCTTGTTGGGGAAGCCCGCGGTGATGATGGTCTCCTCATAGGCCTTCTTGCCGGCGGCGCGCTGCTCGGGAGTCAGCGCCGGATTGGTCGAGTCCTCGAACCACTTCGCCGCGATCGAGATGGTGAAGTTGTGGGTCATCACGATCGTCTTGTTGTGGAAGGCGACGTTGTTGTCCGGGTCCTTCCAGGTGGTGGAGGACGGCGGCGTGCAGCCTTTCAGATAGGTGTCGGTGTAATCCTTCAGCGCACCGATCAGGCCTTGCCGGACCTTGGGATCGTCGACCAGAAGCTTGCCGTTGTCGTCGACCAGCTTCACATTGTAAGCGTCCATGAAGGTGTAGAACGACTGGAACGAGTCGGTCGATTCCACGCCCATTGGCTGGCCGATGCCGTAGACGCGCGAGCTGGTCGCCTTGCGATAGGCCGGCTGCACCTTGTCGCACCAGAACGACCAGTAATCCGCCCACTTGGTCGGGATGTCGCTCTCCTTGAAGCCGGCGGTCTCCAGCATGTCCTTCCAGATCTGGATGTGCATGGTCTGCTGCTTCAGCGGGAAGCCGTAATAGGCCTTCTTCTTGGTCTGGTCGTTGTAGAGAGAAGCGGTTTCGAGCGTGTTGGGCGCGAACGCCGATTTCATCGGCGTCAGGATGTCGGTGAGGTCCTCGAGCTTGCCCTCGAACGCCCACTTGCCCGCCGCCTGCACGTCATAGGAGTCCGCATAGGCGACATCCGGCGGCGTTCCGGAATCCAGCGCCGCCACTGTCTTCGGGATCATGTCCTGCACGGCGTATTGCGACAGCTCGACCTTGACGCCGGTCTTGGCCTCGAACTTCCTGATCGCCTCGTTCAGCGCGTCGTCCTCGGACTTGTAGAAGCCCTTCACCCACCAGACCGTGATTTTTTTCTCCTGCGCCATCGCCGGCGCGGCCGCGTAGAGAAGTCCGATGGCGGCACAGACCGCAAATGCAAGCGCTCTTGTTCCCTTAGGTTTCACGTTGTTCTCCCTGATCTGCCGGTTTTTTTACCGGCTGGACAAAAGACTAACGCATCGCCCCGGCCCGATCCAGATGGCGTATCGATGACTTATGTCGGAGGCGGCGTCAGGCGCGGCTGCATGCGCGCGAAACGGAATCGTCAGTTCGGCTTCGCCGCCTCCGCCGCAGCCGGCGAAGGCGCCGCAGCCGCATCCGGCACGGCCGCTGGCTTCGCGCCGCCCCCCGTAAACCGCTCAATTACCGAGCGCAGCTGGTCGCGGGTCTTGCGATCCTTTACCGCGTCGAGCAGCGGGGCGGAGGCTGGCGAGCGCCGGATCAGGCTTTCCGGATCCGGAAAGATCAAGGGATCGTCCCACGGGCCCTGCACCACGAACGGCAGATCGAAGCCGGGCGCGGCATTTGGCGCCGAGATCAGGCTGGCGACGCCCTTGAGGTCGTATTCGCGCGCCGGCACCGAGGCGGTGCCGGTCAAGGTGATGCGCGCCGCGGGTCCCTCAACGCGGACATCCTGGACGGTGGCGATACCGTCGCCGAATTTCACCGCGATGGTCATGGTGTCGTAGGGCGTCGAGCCCGAGCGGAAATTTCCGCCGCCGGACAGCGGCCGGCGCTCCAGCCGCTTCAGCAGCTGCTCGACATTGAAGCCGGAGATCGCGCCGTCATGACCGGTCAGCGAGGCGGTGCCGTCGAGCGACTGCGCCAGGCCAAACGGGCTTGAGCCCGACGCCACCAGCGAGACGTTGAGATTGCCGCGGCCGGACAGTTTTGTCACCCCGAACAATTCGGATGCGCAGGCTTGCAAGTCGACGTCGGTGAACTGGAACTGCGCCTTGACGTCGGCGACCGCGTCGGAGCGCGCGATCCCGAACGAGCCCTTGGCGATGCCGCCATAGATCTGCGCCTCGCCGACGCTCAGCGCCAGCGCGCCGCCGCGTAAGTTCGCGCCGAACGCGGTGCGGCCCAGTTTCGACGAGCCGACCGTCACCTTCGCCGCCGACAGCCGCATGTCGAGATCGGTTGATGACAGCGAGTTCAAATCGAACAGCTGCCGGTTCCAGTCGCGCGCGCCGCTGGCGAGCAGGCGGAAGGTCGAGATATAGGGCGTGAAGTCGAGGTTGCCTGCGGCGAGCGTCGCCTGCAGCGTCTGGCGGGCGTTGTTGGCGTAGGTCATAACGCCTTCGGCGACGTTGCCGTCGAGTTCGACATTGACGTTGGTCAGCGCGATCGACGGACCGACGACATTGGCGCGCGCCTTCAGCGCGAAACGGCCGAATCCGCCGGTGCCTGGCGGCGCCTGGCCGGCCCAGCGCAAGGCGTTGCGCAACGACGGGCTGTCGATGGTCAGCGTGCCTTCCATCATCGTCGAGGTGCGGTTGGCGATGGCGCCGTCGAAAGCCAGTTTCAGCGGCGCGCTTGAAAGCCGCGCCTTCAGGCCGGACCGGTCGCCCGACAGTGCCGCGATGAAGTCGCTGGCGCTGATGCTGCCGTCGACCCGCTCGCCGCGCCAGTCGAATTGCCCGGTCGCGGCGAAGGAACGCGAGATCGACGGCCATGCGAGCGAAAGGTCGATATCTTCCAGCGTTTCGAACACGTGATTGGCGGCATCTTCATAGTTAAGCACGCCGTCCTGGATTCTGATTTCCGAGAACGACACCTGGTTGTCGGCATCGGGCTTCATGGTGCGCGCAATGGTGTCGATGAACGGCGTCCAGTTGCTCTCGCCATCGGCTTCGCGGATGACATGAATATGGGGCCGCAACATCATCACATCGGCGATCTCGAATCGCTGCAGCAACAGCGGCAGCAATCGCAAATTCGCGGTCAGGACGTCGACGTTGAGCGCGGGGTCGGCCGTGCCGCCGCCCTTCAGCCCGACGTCATGAAAGGAGACGTAGCTTCCGGGAAAAACCGAGACATCGATACTGCCTTTGATCATCAAATCGAGGCCGGTCACGGTGCGGATTTGCGCCTCTACCGCCTGGCGCAAGGCGTCCCGGTTGAGAAACCAGGACGTCGCGATCAGGCCGATCAGCGCCACGCCGAGAAACGCCGCAATCGGCATCCCCAGGCGCTTCATTCCTTGGGCCATCGTCAATGACATATCCTGGTCGGGTTGATGTCGTCGGGTCGCTGTTGAAAAGGGGCGGGCAGGGTACCAACCGAACCGGGTTTACCGAGTTCGGCAAATATCGCTGCCCAAGTCGGCAACAGCCGACCTGGATGGACCCATGCCAACCCGCGCAACTTGATGGGTTTTCTTGACGCTTTCAAGGCCGTCTTCGGCGTTCGGAACCGCCTCCGCGGGCGCAAATGCCCGTCATTGACGCATTGCGAAGATTTCGCCTAATAATCCCCTTCAGTGCGGGCCGTCAGCGCCTCCCTCCCATCAGGTCGCATTTTCATGAACAAGGTCTATCCCGACGCCAAATCGGCACTCGACGGCATTCTCAGGGACGGCATGATGGTCATGTCCGGCGGCTTCGGCCTGTGCGGCATCGCCGAGACCCTGTCCGACGCGCTGCGCGACTCCGGCGTGAAGAACCTGACCGTAGTCTCCAACAATGCCGGCGTCGACGGCATCGGATTGAGCCGGCTGCTGGAGACGCGCCAGATCAAGAAAATGATCTCGTCCTATGTCGGCGAGAACAAGCTGTTCGCCCAGCAGTTCCTCGCCGGCGAACTGGAACTTGAATTCGCGCCGCAGGGCACGCTGGCCGAGCGCATCCGCGCTGGCGGCGCGGGCATTCCGGCGTTCTACACCAAGACCGGCGTCGGCACCCTGATCGCCGAAGGCAAGGAAGTGAAGGAATTCGACGGCGAGAAATACATCATGGAGCGCGGGCTGTTCGCCGACCTCGCCATCGTCCACGCCTGGAAGGGCGATACCGCCGGCAATCTCGTGTACCGCAAGACCGCGCGCAATTTTAACCCGATGATGGCGACCGCGGCGAAAATCACCGTCGCCGAGGTCGAGCACCTGTTGCCTGCCGGCCAGATCGATCCCGACCATATCCATACCCCCGGCGTATTCGTGAAGCGCATCATTCAGGTCGGCACCGCACTCAAACGCATCGAGCAGCGCACCACGCGCAAGCGCGACGCCGCCCCCGCCGCAACCGGAGAGGAAGTCTGATGGCCTGGACCCGCGATCAAATGGCTGCCCGCGCCGCGAAGGAATTGCGCGACGGATTTTACGTCAATCTCGGCATCGGGATTCCGACGTTGGTTTCGAACTACATCCCCCACGGCGTCGACGTTGTGCTGCAGAGCGAGAACGGCATGCTCGGGATGGGACCGTTCCCCTATGAGGGCGAGGAAGACTCCGATTTGATCAATGCCGGCAAGCAGACCGTCACCGAACTGCCGTCGACCAGCTATTTCTCGTCAGCCGATTCCTTCGGCATGGTGCGCGGCGGGCATATCGATCTGTCGATACTCGGCGCGATGCAGGTGGCGCAGAACGGCGATCTCGCCAACTGGATGATCCCCGGCAAGATGGTGAAGGGCATGGGCGGCGCGATGGACCTGGTCGCCGGCGTCAAGCGCGTGGTGGTGGTGATGGAGCATTCCGCCAAGGACGGCCCGAAACTCCTGAAGAAATGCAACCTGCCGCTGACCGGCGAGAAGGTGGTCGACATGGTGGTGACCGATCTCGCGGTCTTCACCATCGACAAGCACGGCAAGGACGGCATGGCGCTGATCGAGCTCGCCGACGGCGTCACGCTCGACGAGGTGAAATCGAAGACCGAAGCCGAGTTTCGCGTCGCGCTGAAGAACGCGTAAAGTTCTGCCGGACTCAAATCGTTATCGTCGTCCCGGCGTTCGCCGGGACGAAGGGGATTTGTCATCTGCGCCGCCAGCCGCACAGGGTGGGCAAAGGCGCATTTGCGCCGTGCCCACCATCTGTGTCTTACGTGGCGTGGTGCGATCAGGCTGTAGCGGTGGCGACATCCTCCAGCCCCCGATTGCGCGGCTCCACGCCCCAGGCCCACACCGCCACGATCTGAACGACCACAAGGCCGATCATCAGCCAGACCACGCCCGGCAGCTGGTAGGATGCCATCAGGGCACCGACGATGAAGGGCGAGACCACGGTTGCGCCCCGTCCGAGCGTGTTGCAGATGCCGTTGGCACGCAGGCGGATCTCGGTCGGGAACAGCTCCGGCGTATAGACGCCGAACAGGATCGCGGTCTGCACATAGATTGCGACGATCAGCACGAAGCCGACGGAGAGCACGATCTCCGGATCGGACGCCGCGTTGAAGCGGGCATAGATATAGCCAGTGACGATGGTGACAACCGACGCGCCGATGATGCTCCAGCGCCGGCCGATCGCGTCGGACAAATAGGCGCCGAGCGCGCAGCCAACCAATGAGGCGGCCGACAACACCAGCGTATAGGCCAGAGAATTGGCGATGGTCAGCCCCTGGCGCAGGAAGAACTGCGGCAGGAAGATCACGAAGCCGAAGATCAATGTATTGATCGTGATCAGTACCCAGGAGCCTACGATCATGCGCTGCAGCAGCGGCGGCTTGAACATGTCGGCTGCGCTGACCTGCGCGACGTGAGCCGGCACCACCACCGGCGGCAGCGTGCCGCCGCCGGCGGTTTCCTTTTCGATCGTCTGCATCAGGGATTCGGCTTCCGCGGTGCGGCCTTGCGATTCAAGCCAGCGCGGCGATTCGGGAAGATTCTTGCGCAGATACCAGACGATCAGCGAGCCGACGCCGGCGATGATGAACATCGGACGCCAGCCCCAGGCCGGGATGATCAGATAGCCGAGCAAAGCGGTCACCGGGAACCCGGCGACCACCACGAACGCCATCATCGACAGCCAGCGGCCGCGCGTCTTCGGCGGAACGAATTCGGTCAGCGTCGAATAGCCGACCACGATTTCGGCGCCAAGGCCGAGGCCCTGCACGAAGCGGCAGGCGATCAGCTGATTCATGTCCTGCGTAAAAGCCGCCGCCAGCGACGCCAGCCCGAAAATCAGCAAATTGATCTGATAGGTGAACCGCCGCCCGAACTTGTCGCCGACAAATCCGGTAATCAGCGCACCCAGCGTCATGCCGACAAAGGTCAGCGAAATGAATTGCAGATTTTGCGGGACGGTCGAGAATTTGGTTTGGACCGCAGACGCCAGCACGCCGCCGGCGATATAGAGATCGTATCCGTCGAAGAACATGCCGGCGCCGACCAGCCAGAAAATTCGGTAGTGAAACGATGAGATCGGGAGCCGGTCGAGACGCGCGCCGGCGTTTACTGCTAGAGTCATATGAAGTTCCCCCCTTTTGATATTCAAATACGGCGCCGGTCTCTCTGGACGCGGTGTGGCCGCTGGTTAATCGTTCAGTTCAGCCGTCGTTGGGTCGCCGTGTCGCGGTACCAGTCGAACGGCTGGTCGTGGGTCGCGACCATCACGCTCTTGGTGTTGAAATGATCGTCGAAGCTTTCGGTGCCGAACTCGCGCCCGACGCCTGAGTCATCGACGCCGCCCCAGGGCGACGCCGGGTCGAGGCGGTGATGATCGTTGATCCAGACGATGCCGGCCTTGACCGCGGACGCCACCCGATGCGCGCGGCCGACATCGCGGGTCCGGATCGCCGCCGCCAGCCCGAACGGGGAATCATTGGCGAGCCGCAAGGCGTCGGCTTCGTCGGTGAACGGCGTGACCGAGGTGAACGGCCCGAATACTTCTTGCTGGAAGATGCGCATATCGGACTTCACATCCGCGAACACGGTCGGCTCGACGAAATAGCCGTTCTCATGGCCGGGCACTTTTGCCGCGACGCCGCCGGTCACCAGCCGCGCGCCATCCTCGCGGCCATATTGGGAATAGGACAAGACGCGATCGCGCTGCCGCGCCGAGATCACCGGCCCGAGCTGCGTTAAGGGATCGAAGGGATCGCCGATGCGAATGGTCTGCGTCTTGGCCTTCAGCTTCTCGACGAACTCGTCATAGATCGACGCCTGCACGATATGGCGCGAGGCGCAGACGCAGGTCTGTCCCGCGCCGATAAAGGCGCCGAACGCGGCGTAGTTGACGGCCTGATCGACGTCGTAATCGCCAAACACCATCACCGGCGTCTTGCCGCCAAGCTCCATGGTCTGGTGCGCAAACACTTTCGCCGCCGCGGAGCCTGCGATGCGACCGGCTTCGGTGCCGCCGGTCAGCACCAGCTTGTTGATGTCGGGGTGTTCGGCGAGCATCCTGCCGGTGCTCTGGCCAAGGCCGAGCACAATGTTGAACACGCCGGGCGGCAGCCCCGCCTCGGTGAAGATTTGCGCCAGCTTTAGGGTCGTCAGGGGGGTATATTCCGACGGTTTTACAACGGTGACGCAGCCGCTCGCCAGAACCGCCGCCAGCGATTTGCACATGATCATCAAGGGGTGATTGAACGGCGTGCAGTTGGCGACGATGCCGATCGGCGTGCGCAGGGTATAGTTCAGATAGGAGCCTTCGACCGGGATGACCGCGTCGCGGCGCGCCAGCGCCAATCCAGCGAAGTAGCGAAAGAAGTCCGGCAGCCGCGACAGCTGCGCGCGCGTCTCGTTGAGCGGACGGCCGTTGTTGAGGGTTTCCAGCCGGTACAACGATTCCAGATTGGCCTCGAAGGCGTCCGCCAGGCGATTGACCAGCCGCGCGCGGGCCCGAATATCCATGCCGCCCCACGCCCGCCCTTCGAACGCGGCACGCGCGCTTTTCATCGCATGATCGATATCTTCCGCCGTCGAATTCGGAATCCGCGCGATCACATCGCCGGTCGCGGGATTGCGGACGTCCAGCATCTGGCCAGAGCCGGCTTCGATCTCGCGGCCGTCGACGAAATTGCCGTGGATTTCGACATCGATGGCGGCTGATTTTGCGGAAATATTCAAACGTCTCTCCCTTCGACGATCACCGCGCTGCGCTTTAGCGCCGGCAGCACGCGTTTCTCGGTTTGGCTGATGTGCGCCTTGATGATGCGTGCGGCGCCTCTGGCATCGCGCCGCTGCATCGCCTCGATCAAGGCGACATGCTCGGCAACGAGTTGCGTCGGGTCGTGGCCTCTCACATTGGCCACGCTCACGCGCACCAGACGATCGGCCTGTCCGATCAGGTCGCACAGCGCCGCGGCCATCCGGCGGTTGCCCGATGCATGCGCCAGCGCTGAGTGAAAGGCGCGGTTATAGGCGATGAAGTCCTCGTGGTTGCCCGCGAAGCGCCGGAATTGGTCGAGTGCTTTCAGGACATCCGGCGTTGCGTTCTCGATTGCTTCGGCGACGCAGGCCGGCTCCAGCGCCAGCCGGAACCGCAGCAGGTCGCGCGCATCCGCAAGCGAGATCGGATTGACCCGGTAGCCCTGACGCGGCTGCACGGTGACAAGATGCTCGCGCTCTAACCTGAGCAATGCCTCGCGCACCGGCTGGCGGCTGACGGCATAGCGTTCGGCGAGCTCCTGCTCGCGCATATCATCACCGGGCGCCAAACGGCAGGTCAGAATATCAGACCGGAGGTTTTCATAGACATTGTCGCGCAAAAGCATCGCAATTTCCCTAAGTACGACGGTAATCTCGCAGTCGTGAAATATCACGTCAAGTGACAAGGGCTTGAAAAGCGCGAATTTTAATTTATCAATCTGGAAGCACTGACAAACGCAGCTTGCAAAGCAGGCGCTCCCAGCTTTGAAAACCCTGCAACCCTGAAAGAGGGACTGGGATGGATCGACTTTTCGCCAACGGCACGGTCAATGCTGCGCAGCTCGGCACGGGGCCAGCGCTTTTTCTGTTTCATTCGCTGCTGTCGGATCGTGCGAGTTTCGACGCCATCGTTCCCCGGTTATCGCAGTCGTTCCGGGTGATCGTTCCTGAATTGCCGGGGTTCGGCGGGTCGCAGGCGGTCAGCGGCGGTCTCGCCGATGTCGCCGACCGCATGGCCGAGGCCGTTAAGGATGCCGCCGGCGCAGACGAGGTGATCGTGCTCGGCAACGGCTATGGCGGGTTCGTGGCGCTGCAAATGGCGATTCGACATCCCGATATCGCAACCAGATTAATTCTCGCCGATTGTGGTGCTGCGTTTTCGGAACCCGGGCGCGAGGCCTTCCGCAATATGGCGGCGGCATCCAAGGCCAAGGGACTATCCGTTATTACCGACGTCGCGATGCGCCGGCTGTTTGCGCCGGAGTTTCAGGCGCAGCATCCCGACCTGATGCGCGATCGTCGCGAGGCATTCTTGAGAACCGATCTGGAAGTGATTCAAGCTGCCTGCGGCGCGCTGGCCGAACTCGATCTCCGGCCGCAGCTTGGGCAGGTCAAGATCCCCGTCCTTGTCCTGGTCGGCGAACATGACGAGGCGACGCCGCCGCCGATGTCGCACGAATTGGCCGCTGGCCTGCCGAACGCGCGTCTGAAGATCATTCCGGGCTGCGCGCACGTCCCGCAGCTGCAATCGCCTGAACTGTTCCTGGATGCGATCGGCGATTTCCTGCCGGCGTCGTATGCGGCAATTTGAGTCTCAATCTAACCTCTGACTTACTAATCGAAGGCACGATAGTGCGCCTACAGCAATTTGATTGCGAGCCACACCGCCGCCCATAGAACCAGCGACAGCGATAAGACGGCCACGATGAAGGCGGCCAGGACCCGCATCAGCCGGCTGGCGTTGCCGGTGAGCGACGATTTTTCGGAACCGGCGCCGAAGTTCCCATTTTGGGGAATATGGCCGCGGATTCCAATAATCCAGATAATAGCGTCCAGGACGTACAGATTCATTGCCTCGGCTCCGATTCGTCGCTCGATGGGTCACCATCGCCCGGAAATGCGAGCCGCACTTTGCGCGAGCGCAAACTTTCACGTGCGATCCGGGATTTTTGGCGCGTGCCGCCGAATTCGGAGCCGAGTTTGCGCGAGCGCAAAGTCGAGTTCCTCCCTTGAGGTACTGAATTCGGGACAAAGCCGCTCGCAGCGGCTCAATCCATTCGGGGACGGTACGAGATGAGACCAGATCTCGCGGCTTGCTACGGACAGGAACGATTGCCCAGATATACGAGCTATCCGACGGCGCCGCATTTCTCGACCGCAATCGGCCCCGACACCTACGCAGAATGGCTCAAGGCTATTCCGCAACATGCCAGCACGTCACTCTATCTGCACGTCCCGTTCTGCCGGTCGATGTGCTGGTACTGCGGCTGCCACACGTCGGTCAGTCGCCGCGACGAGCCCATTGCCGTATACGCGGCGGCCCTGCGCTGCGAAATCGATCTGGTATCGAGACAAATCGACCGCCGCATCGAGGTCGACCACATCCACTTTGGCGGCGGGACGCCGACGATCATGGCGCCCGAGACCTTCACCGATCTGATCGGATCGCTAAGGCACTCCTTCTTTGTCCTTCCCACGGCCGAGATCGCAGTCGAGATCGACCCGCGCACGCTGACGGATCAGATGATCGACGCCCTTGCCTATGGCGGCGTCAATCGGGCGAGCCTCGGCGTGCAGAGCTTCGATCCGGTGGTGCAGCGCGCCATCAATCGGGTGCAAAGTTTCGAGGAGACCGCGGCTGCGACGACAAGTCTGCGGCGAGCCGGCGTCACCGGCGTCAACTTCGATGTGATCTACGGACTGCCTCACCAGACCGTCGCGTCGTGCCTCGACACCGTTCGCCGATGCGTCGAGCTTCGTCCCGATCGGTTTTCCGTTTTTGGCTACGCACACGTCCCGACCTTCAAGAAGCATCAGCGCAAGATAAGGGATGCGACGCTGCCCGACAGCCTCGAAAGGCTTGATCAGTCCGATGCAATAGCCAATGCGTTGAAGGAAGCCGGATATTTGCAGATCGGGCTGGACCATTTCGCGCTTCCCGACGACGAGATGGCGGTAGCACTGCAGGATGGAAGGCTTCACAGGAACTTCCAGGGTTACACGACCGATGCCAGCAATATCCTGCTCGGCTTCGGCGCCAGCGCCATCGGACACCTTCCCCAGGGATACGTTCAGAACGAGGTTCACACCCGCGCGTACACCGAATGTATCGCCAGCGGCAGATTGCCGACGGTCAAAGGCTACGCATTGACGGATGATGACCGGCTGCGCGCCGAAATCATCGAGCGCATCATGTGCGACTTTGGCGTCGATCTCGATCAAATCTGCGCGCGGCACGGATCGGTTCCGGATGCGATGCTGAAATCCTCGCCCCGTCTCCAGGGCCTGATTTCCGATGGCATCGTCGAACTTGACGGCGCCTCACTTTCCATGGCGGACGACTCGCGTTTTCTGGTTCGCAGCGTTGCGGCTGCCTTTGACGCGCACCTGGACGGATCGAAGCAGCTCCATAGCCGGGCGGTCTAGCAGGGCACAATTCCGAATTGCCGGCCGGCTAATGCTTTTGAAGTTTGCTCCGGGACAAAGAGCTTGCGGACGCGTCGCGCTACGATTTGGTCGATGGAGACGCATATGCCCATTGGCTTTGACGATCTGGTCGACGATGTGATGAGCGGCTCGCCCGCCACGATCCGGGTGTTTCTCGAATTCAAGATGGGGTGCGTCGGCTGTCCGATTGCATGCTTCCATACCGTGGACGACGCCTGTCGCGAGCACGGCGTCGACCGCGATGCCTTTCTGAGTGCGCTGCGCGCCCACGCCTGCGTTACGGCCTGACGGGCGGCAAGCTTTCGCCGGGGGTTTGCTCGGCCAGCGAAAACAGCTTGTGAGGCTCGCGCAGCACGATGCGTTGCCGGCCGCTCTCGATCAGGCCGAGCTGCTCCCAGCCCGAGAGGATGCGGCTGACCGTGTGCAGCGTGGTGCCGGTCATTTGCGCGATGTCCTGGCGGCTGATCGGAAAATCGATCTCGACGCCGTGCTCGACCTTGCGCCCCGATTGCTTTGCGAGCCGAAGCAGCGCGTGGGCGACGCGTTGCTCGACCTGCTGGGTCGACATCTCGACCACGCGGGTATGGGTTTCCTGCAACCGGCTTCCGACGGTTTGCAGCGTGTTGGTGGCAAGCGCCGGGAATGTCGCCACCAGCCGTGGCCATGTCGCCGACGGCCATGCCAGCGCGACACTGTCGTCGACGGCTGTTGCGGTGGCGGGATAGCGCTGCAGCCCGATCGCCATCGCGACGCCAAACGTCTCGCCGGGCGCAACATAACGCACCACGACCTGTTCTCCCGTCGGCGTGGTTTTGCTGGCGCGCACATGACCATGCAGCAGCACGAAGAACGAATGGGCGTCTTCGCCCTGTTCGAATACCGCGTTGTTCTTCGGAAATCGCACCGAGCGGGCTTCACGAAGAATTTCGTCCAGTTCGTCCGCGCTGAACCCCGCGAACAGCGGCAGGTGGGCGACCAGCGAACTGTCGACTGTGGCCATGCCGCCTCCGTAACGTCCTGCAACAATTGAATCCAGACTGCGATTGCGTCTCCCGATTAAGCGGAAGTTTGCGCTGGCGCAACAACGGCGCGCGGTATTCCGCCTAAATGATCTTGAAATCGGCCCTTTCGGGGTGACCAATAGAGTACGAAAATACGCAAGGTGACGACGTTGGCAACGATTGCGGTTCCGAAGGCGGTTCCTCACACCGGCAAGGCGAAACAGGTGTTCGCGGCGCTGTTCGGGAAACTTTCCACGCAAGCCGCCGCGAAGTGAGTTTCGCCAACCGCCAGATGGAGACCTCATGACACCGGTGCCCCGATTTCGCGCGCACGAAGGCTGGCCGCTCCTCGCCGGCGGCTTTCGCCCGTTCTTCCTGTTCGGCTCAATCTATGCCGGGCTGGCAATCCTGGTCTGGCTGCCGGTGTTCCATGGCGAACTGACCCTGACGTCGGCGTTTGCACCGCGCGACTGGCACGTGCACGAAATGCTGTACGGCTATTTGCCGGCGGTGATCACGGGATTCCTGTTCACCGCGATTCCGAACTGGACCGGGCGACTGCCGATTCAGGGCACGCCCTTGCTGACGCTCGTTATCGTCTGGATCGCGGGACGCCTCAGCGTGACGTTTTCCGCCGAGACCGGCTGGTTGGTGGCGATGCTGGTCGATGCGAGCTTTCTGTCGCTGGTGGCGGCGGCGGCGGCCCGCGAGATCATCGCAGGCCGCAACTGGCGAAATCTCAATGTGGTGATCCTGGTTCTGCTTCTGCTCGCGGGCAATGTCGCCTTCCACCTCGAGGCGCATTTCCATGGCGCCGCCGACACCGGCATCCGCATCGGCATCGCGGTCATCGTGATGCTGATCGGGATGATCGGCGGCCGCATCGTTCCCAGCTTCACACGCAACTGGCTGGTACGCGAAAATCCCGGCCGCCTGCCAGCGCCGTTCGGCCGGTTCGACATGATCGTCGTCGCCGTCAGCGCGTTGGCGCTGTCGTCCTGGGTTGTCGATGCCGCCAGCCAATACACGGGTGCCGCACTCGCCCTCGCCGGATTGCTGCATCTGGTGCGGCTCGGACGCTGGGCCGGCGATCGGACCTGGCGAGAGCGCCTGGTTCTGATCCTGCACGTCGGCTACGCCTTCGTGCCGCTCGGTTTCCTGCTGAATGCGGCCTCCGCGTTTGGTCTCATTCCGACCGGCGCCGGCGTTCATGCCTGGATGGTAGGCGCGGCGGGCACCATGACGCTGGCGGTGATGAGCCGCGCGACGCTCGGGCACACCGGCCAGCAACTCACCGCGTCGCCCGCCACACAGGCGATCTATGCTGCGGTCATCGTCGCAGCCCTGTCGCGCATTTGCGCCGTCATCGAGCCGACCCACAGCGAGCCGTTGCTGCATCTTGCAGCATTTGCGTGGGCAGCTGCATTCTTCGGATTCGCGGTATCGTTCGGCCCGCTGCTCGTGGGCTGGCGATCGCGGGCGAAGCGGAAGGCGGTTGCCTGAACAGGCGGCAGCCCGGCGACCCCGGTCGATGCTGACAATTTGAGCAACGCGAACACATTATCCGTTCGACGGCGGCAATCCTCATGCCTAGTCTTGCCCAGGGGCTTGGGGGTGTTGCTGGATGCGCGCAGTTCTGGACTATTGCACCGGAGGAATTCCGCGAACTGTGTCCGCGGGAACGCTCATCATTCACGAGGGCGGGACGACTGGACACCTGTACGTCCTGATCGAGGGACGGCTTGATGTCATCAAGGGCGATACCGTCGTCGCCAGCATCGCCGAACCGGGCGCGGTCGTGGGAGAAATGTCGGTTCTGCTCGATCAGCCGCACACTGCGACCGTTCGCGCAGCGTCGGATTCAACGATTTATGAGTTCAGCGATGCCGCATCCTTTCTGCGCGACCAGCCGGCGGTGGCGCTATTGATCGCGCGGCTGCTTGCGCAGCGGCTCAATGTCGCCACCACCTATCTCGCCGACATCATGCATCAATATGCCGGCCACGGCGATCACCTCGCGATGGTCGGCGAGATTCTGCAGAGCATGATCAACCTGCCGCCGATAAAGATCTCGCCAGGTTCGGATCGGCAATCCGACCCAAGGATGTGAGCCACGCTGGCGGGTTGACGACAGGCGCAGCCGGCCGCTGCAATGGCGCGTTGAGGTCGATGCATTGCTTGTCACCGGCCGACAGCCAGAACGCCGTTCCATTTTCGATATCGAGCACGATATGCACGGGCGGGCGCCCGGGTTGCAGGCCGGCATTGAACACCCAGGTGTCGCCGAGCTGATCGAACCACGAGCCGTTGGGGATGAATGGCGATTGATGCACATGACCCGAGATCACCATCGAAGGCTGATAACTCCGGATCCATCGCGCGAGTTCGACGTCGCCGAAAAAGCGCTTGCCGCCCCAACTCGTTGGGGAATTCGCCGGCGGCGCATGATGCGCCCAGATCCATCGCTTCAGCCGTCCCGCCGCAGCCTCGCGAAGCTGGTTGTCGATCTGCTGCTTGACCAGCGGTCCGTCCCACCAGGGACAGACCGTGAAGAGGGTGTCGCCGATCGCCAGGCTGTCGCCGTCGCAGGCGATACCGAGTTCGCGGACGTCGCCGATCCATCGTGAAATCTTTTCGCCCCCGGGGCTGCGTTCGTCGAGATCATGATTTCCAGAGCAAAGAATAACCCGGGTGATGCCGGACAGCAGCGTCAGATATTTCTTCACGACAACGATCTGGGCGCGGAAATCGACGAACGATCCGACGTCGAGTGCATCTCCAGCGAAGATAACAAGGTCGAATTGCGGTGCGGCGCTGAGCAGCCAGTCGAATTGCGGCAATGAGTAGTGCAAATCTGCAACGACAAGGCAGCGCATTTCAAATCAATCCCAATGCCCAGAAATTAGGCGGCTGCGCGATCGCGCGTACAACACATCAGGATTGAGCAATAACTGTGCCGCACGAGCTCTCGCTCGGCGCGACAGATTCCCGCAGCGGCGCGTTTGTTGCGCTCGCCCTCAGGCTCGCGTCATCTGGTGCGAGAACACCACTTCGATCAGCGTGCCCGAATGCGGGCCGGTCTTGATGTGGAATTGCGCGCGGTTGGCCTCGACCAGCGCTTTCGTCAGCGACAGGCTGACGCCGGAACTGTCGGAGGCCTGATCCGACGGCGGCTGGGTCCGGAACGGCTCCATCGCGGCTGCGACTTCGTTGTCGTTCAGCCCGTGGCCGGTATCGCGGACCCGCAGCACCACCTCGCCGAAATCCGACAGCGCGGTGGAGACGATGACCTGGCCGCCGGCTTTGGCGAGATGAATGGAGTTTCCGATCAGGTTCAGCGTGATCTGACGCAGCGCGCGGGCGTCGGCGACCACCGGCGGCAGCATATGCGCCAGCGATGTCCGGATGATGATGCGATCGCGATTGGCCTGCGGCTGCATCACCGCGACGCACTGCTCGACCAGGTCGTTGAGGTTCTGGTTGGCGAAGGTGAGGTCCAGTTTGCCGGTTTCGATGCGCGACAGATCGAGCAGGTCGTTGATGATGGCGATCACGCGTTCGCCGGAACCACGGATGTCCTTCATGTATTCGGTATAGCGCTCGTTGCCGAGCGCGCCGAACCGTTCGCCGATCATCACTTCAGCGAAGCCGATGATGGCGTTGAGCGGGGTGCGGACTTCGTGGCTGATCCGCGCCAGCATGTCGGCCTTGGCGTTCGCCGCGCGATCGGCCGGCCGGCGCGCCTGCTGCAGTTCGCTCTCGGCTTTTTTGCTCTGCGAAAGATCGCGAAACACCGCGAAGAAATTCGGACCATCGGGCCGGGTGCGTCCCATCGTCATCGACAGCGGGATGAGGCCGCCGCCGCGCACGCGGCCCAGCACGTCGCGGCCGTGATCGAGCAGGCTGGCGACGTTGGCGCCCTTGATGCCCCCGAGATAGTCCAGCACCGCGGGCTGGCTTTCCGGCGCGAACAGCTCGGCGAGATTGCGTTGCACGAGTTCGGCGCCGTTGTAGCCGAACAGCGCTTCGGCGCTGCGGTTGCGCGAATGGATGTTGCCCTCGGCGTCGAACATCACGATGCCTTCGGCGGTGGTATCGAGGATGGCGCCAAGTTCCTCGGCATTGGCGTGGCCGACCGCCGAGGGCTCTGACGCAGGGACCGCCTCGGTGATCGAGGCGGCGACGTCAGCGCTTTGCGCCCGTGCGCCCGAACAAATCAGAGCCAGCGCCGAATTGTCGTCCCATAAAATCGTGTAGAGCCGCGCATCGGTCGCCGACGGGGCCGCATGTTCAGACGAGGCCTGGGTGCCTGAAATCGTCACCGGCGTGCCGGTATCCGATGTGCTGCTGGCGGTCGAGACGCCGGGCTCGACATAGAGCGCGTCGAGACCCCCGGCCTCCTCCAGGGCGTGAAGGCTCTGGTAGCCCATCCGCTCGAGAAACGCAGGGTTGGTATAGAGCAGCCGGTCAAGCCGATAAATCAGTACGCCCACAGGGAGCAAATCGAGCAGCGTCTTGTCGCGCCGGGTTTCGCCGCGCGCCGGCGGCTCGGGTTGTGCCAGCCAGCCGGGTTGTTCGCCGACCGGTTCGGGAGCTTCCGGCGCGGCAGGCTGCTCGACGACTGCATCGGGCGCGTCAGATGTTGCCGGCGTCGCGGCGGCGTCGCCGTTTTCGCTGTCGAGCCGTGCCGACAATTGCCGGGCGATTTCGTTGAAGGCGCTGTTTTCAACCGGTGTCAGGACAGGCGATTTCGGTTCGCCGATCGGCCGAAACGGCAGGACATTCTTGGGCGTATCCACGGGCGTATCCACGGATGTCTCCAAATCGGTTTGTGGTGAAGTCTCAAAAGGCACCGCGGGCAGGTCCGAGGCAGGCGAATCTCCAGCAAGATCTGGCTGGATGATGTCGGCCGAATCTGGCTGCACGATGTCGGCCAAACGCGTCTGCGGCGTCGGCGGCTCGCTGAAAAACTCATAACGGCGCAACGCGGCAAGCCGCGCCAGGCCGTCGAGATCGCGGCAAACACCAAAGCCGCGATAGCCGGCAAAATTCCGTGCGCGATCGTAAATCGGCAGTCCCGACAGTTCCACCGGCAATCGGCCGCCGCCATCGACGGGCCAGTTCAAGGTGACGCCGCTCCAGGTATCGCGGGTGGCGACCGCCTTGACGACGCGGCCGTCCGGATCGAGCCCGAACGCCTCGGCAATTTCGCTCCACAGCCGGCCGAAGCCCGCGGCGGTGCGCGCGCCGATCAGGCGGGCGAATTCATCGGAGCCGAACGAGAAGCGGCCGTCGGCATCCATCTGCCACATGAGCGGGTGCCGGTGCGTATCCGGCGAGGGCTCGTCCAGCCACGAAGGTGCCCTGGCGGGCTCGGGTGCGATTGCTGTTGAAGCGGACCCTTCGACCGCCGCTGGCGACTCCTCGTCGGGCGCAGCAGCTGGCTCATCGGCAACGGCTTCGACATAAGGAGAAGGTTCGTCCTGACGAACTTCGATCTCTGGTGTCGCCGCTTCCGCCGATGTCTCCGCGCATGAGGCTTCAACGCAGGGCATGTCGAGCTGTAACACCGTCCGCAGGTCAGGTCGGGGCGGCTGGTCCGGGACGAGGTGCTGGACGGCCGCCTCCGCGGGCGATTCCACAAACTCGTCGATCAACGCAAACTCGGCCGGTGCTTCGCCCGATATTCCGGGCCGTTCATAGTCGGGCATCGGCCGATCCACCACTGGCGCTTCCGGTAATGCCGGTACGTCATGTCGCGGCGCGGCCCGCGTTGTATCAGGCGCGATCAGCGCGACGAGGCCGACATCCGCGCCGGTACCGACGCGCTGCAGCACCATATGGCCGATGCCGATCGGCCTCTCGGCACGGCCCTGCTTCAGTGCGTCGCTGCGCGCATCGTCAAGACCAGCCTCGGAGAGATTGCGAAAACCGAGCAGCGATCGCGCGGCATCGCTGGCGCCGACGAACATGCCGTCGCGGGCGAACGCGGCGATCGGCGTGTCGATGCCTTCGACCAGGCGTTGCAACCGTTCGACCAGCGGCATCGCGCGGCCCACCGGTTCGGCGGCCGCAACCAGAATGCCGTGGTGGCCATCGGCAAAATCAAGCCGCGCGCAGCCGCAGGTAACGAGGATGCCGAGCGGCGCGCCGAAGCCACGCAGCCGCTCCAGCCGGATCGCGCCGGTCGACGGCAGCCTCCCTGCGAGTTGCGCCACCTGGCGCCGGCGCGCATCCGCCGGACCGAAAATCTTTTTGGCAAGCTCAGCGCCATTGGCGGCGCCGAACAGCCTGGCGCCGACCGGATTGGCCCACAGAATCCGTGTGCCGTCGATCGACCATAGCCATGCGGGGAGGGCGCTCGTCGCATGCACGGCCAGTCGCGGATCGCCGACGCCTCGCAACTGGAATTGCGCGTTATTCATCGTGGTGACATGACCGATTAGTGTCCCGATTCCGCAGTTCGCTTATCCTCGCGGTAACCTCCGATGCGAACTTCGGAATCAAAGGGAACGCTCATAGTACTCGACGCGGTTGGATAAGGCGTTGAGTTGATTCATAAATGTGATTCTTGGCCTGGCAGCGAAGGATCGCACTCATGCAATCGATATTCTCGAACGCCTTATCCAGAGAGTAGC
>Ga0097691_1000402_pt1 | contig 38850 bp, 44 predicted proteins | sample NGESurdeep072012_8_FD_72858 | JGI IMG/M metagenome (GOLD analysis project Ga0097691, IMG submission 72858) | Arctic peat soil microbial communities from Barrow, Alaska - NGEE Surface sample 210-1 deep-072012 | ecosystem: Environmental > Terrestrial > Soil > Wetlands > Peat ... | reverse complement strand
CGCCGGTGCGATGGTGATGATACCGCTCCGGGCTCGGGTCGTACGGCGCGAGCCATTCAAGCCATCGCTTGTAATCTTCGTGAAGGCCGGGCTCGTCGTCATTGATAAAGACCGAGGCGGTTATGTGCATCGCATTGACGAGGCAGAGCCCCTCGCGCACGCGGCTTTCGTTCACCGCCTTTTCAACTTCGCCCGTGATGTTCACGAAATCCATCCGATTGGGCACCTTCATGGTTAGATATTTCGTATGCGACAGCATGCGGCGACCTCCGATTATTCGATTGCCTTTTGCAGCTAGTGACGATCAGGTGGTTCGAAGCCTGATGGCAGTTTGCTCTTACCGTCCGCCTTGGCTCGATCTATAAGCTCGTCTGCGAGCTGCACGACCTCGCGCGGCAGCATGCGCAGTTCGGGCTTGGAAAACTTAGACTGTGGCAGATAGCGCGTCACGAGCTCGGCGACCAAAAATGCCTGCTCGCGATCCTTAGGCTTCTTCAAAGGATCGCGGCCAGGCTGCTTGCTGAGCCAGAGCTTGTGGAGAGCGAAAACTCTGGGGTCCGGGACGGTGAAGGGCGCCGGAAATCCGTCTTCGCCAATAACTATCTGTCGAAGCTTGGGCGCGGAAAGATACCAGTCAAGGTGCTGTATGTCGGCGGCTTTGAGATCGGCCTTCTTTCCGACCATGTCGGGCTGTTTCTTCCAGGGCGGCTTGGGCATCGGGCGGATGAGATCGACCATGAAGCCGCGATCGTTCACGGCACGGAAGTTCTGTTTTTCCATGACGGTGAAAGACTTGTCGATTTTGCGGAGAATGCCGATCAGTCCTTCGCGCCGGACTTCACTCATGATCAGCTCGATCGAGCGGCGCGAGTCCAGCAGGAGGTCGATGTCCTGAGTTTCAAGCCGGGCCGCCGAGAGGATTTGTACGCCGCACGCCGCCTCATAGGCATACAGGGCATGGGTGCCGACGATCAGGACGGCATCCTCCAGACCGGAGCGCCACAGCTCTCGTCCGAGCGCCGCGCTCAAACGCGGAACGCGAGCCACTCTGGCTGCTTTGCAATAGCGCGCCTGCTCGGCCAAGCGGCCACGCAGGGCGGCTTCGCGTCCTTTGGCCTCCGTCTTGTTTCGCTTGAAGCGATCGAGTGTTTGTTCAGTCTCGGCGCTTCTTGGCCCCAGGCTTTTGCCATAGCCACGGCGGTCGCGAGTGCGAAAAAGGTACTGCTTTCCTGCGGCAGTCTTCCAATGCATCCCGCCACTGAAATTCCGCGCACGTTCGAATGCCTCAGTCCAAGCCTCAAAAAGCTGCTGAGTGTCGACGACGGTTCTGAGCTGCTCCGAAGAGAGCTCGAGACAAATTTCAGACCATTTTTCCTTCATTTCTGCCTATTCATATAATGAAGGAAAAGCGCCAGCTTAACAAGCTATTTTCCTTCATTTCTTGGAATGAGACTAAATGAAGGAAAATATCCTCGTTGAGCTGGCTAGACGCTATGGCGATGCGGTTGCGGAAGTTATCGCGATGAACTTTGCGTAGCCCGATAGGTCCTGGTCCGCGGTCGTGTGCATCGGCATCGAGACTTCGCGGAGCACCGGGACCTTCTCGGTGATCGTTCCGGTCGCGGGCGCGTCTTTTGGCACCGTGATGACGCGCGTGCCGGCGAAGCGGACGACAGTCGGCAGCATCCCGCCGGTATCGAGGTAGCGGGTGCGCGCCGCCTCGAAGACAGTATCGCTCTTGAAGAGTTTCGAGCCCGCGCGAATCAGGTATTCGTTGTTCGAGAGCGGGCGGACCAGCGTCGATTGGCTCATCACATATAGATGTCCGACGGTCGGGCGCAGAAATCCGGGGTAGAGCGGATTCACGCCGAGCCAGAATGGCACGATGATGCGGCGGCCGGGCTTCCAATCGGTGAGACTGATGTGCGCCTCGTGATCGTTGTCGGCGAGAATGAAATCGCGGCCGGCGAAATCGCGCATGATGTCGCGGCTCAACTGATCCTCGGGCGGGCTGGTAATTTCGCCGGTTGGTCCGAAGTCGAGCGCCTTGTCGGGAGTGCATCCCGCGACGACCGACATGAGCGCAAGCGCGAGCGCGACGACGATCGCCATCCCCGAGCGAATCATGTGCGGTATCTCGCGTAGCTTGCCGGTATTGTCCCGCCGAGCGTCCATTTCATCGGCAACGAGACCTCGTGCAGCACGGGAATATTCACGGTCCGGCCGTCGGGGCGCTTGAATTCGCGCTTGCCGATGTACTGAACGATGGTGGGCAAAATTTTTCCGGGCGCCAGATATCGCGTGCGCGTCGTGACAAACACCGTCTCCTGCTTGACCAGCGAGCTGCCCGCTTCGATCATCCATTCGCCGGGCGTGTCCAAAGGCTTTTCGAGGCTCGCCTCGCTGATGACGTAAAAATCGGCTTCTCTGGGCGCCATGACTCCGGGCACCAGGATGTTGACGCCGAACCAGAACGGCAGCTTGAGGAACTTGTCCTTGGGCCAATCCAGCGGGCGCACTTCGGCGATTTGATTGTTGTCGCCGAGCACGAACGTGCGGCCGCGAAAGTTGAGCTCGACGTCCTCGGCGCTGGCGAAGATGCGCGGCGGCGCCTTTGCGGGCGGCGCGGATTTTCCGCATCCTGCAAAGGTGGCGACGACGACCGCTGCGGCGAACGCGAGGGCGGCTGCGGTCTTCACCTGTTTCATCGGCGGCGCTCCCGGTTTGCGCGCATCCGCCGATGATATAACATAGGCCGCCGTAATGAATCCGAACCGCACGGCATCGAACGGTGCGCCGGTAACCGTGACTCTGTTGGGCACCGGAGATGCGTTCGCGAGTTTCGGCCGTTCGCAATCAGGCTATCTGATCGACGCGCCTGGCGGCCGGATCCTGATGGAAGCGGGGCCCGGCCTGCTGCCGGCGCTCAAGAGCAACGGCGTCGGGCCCGACAGCTTCGACCTGCTGCTCATCAGCCATCTGCACGGCGATCATTTCGGCGGCCTGCCGTTTCTGATCCTCGACTACATGTGGGAGACGCCGCGCAAGAAGGTGCTGACCATTGCGGGCCCGGTCAAGCTCGAGGAGCGGACGTGGCTGCTGATGCGCACGATGTTCCCGCATTTCGAACTCGACAAAGTAAAGCGCAAGCTGAAGTTCGTGGTGCTCGAACCGGGCAGCTCGACGCGGCTGGGCAAGTTCAAGGTGCGCGCGATCCGCAGTCCGCACACCAAGCCCGACATCTCGCTGTCGCTCAGAATCGACGGCGGCGGAAAGTCGATAGTCTTCTCGGGCGACAGCGGATGGAACGATGAGCTGGTCGAGCTCAGCGCCGGCGCCGATCTGTTTCTGTGCGAATGCACGTACTACGAGAGCGCTCATCTGACGTTCCATCTCAACTACCCGCTGCTGGCGGCCAATCGCGACAAGTTCAAGGTGCGCCGAATGGTGCTGACGCATCTGGGGCGCGAAGTGCTGAGCCGCGCGGATGAGATCGCTCTTGAAATGGGCTATGACGGGATGAAGATCGAAATCTGAGCCCGCGCGCGCATCGTCGCAGAGAAGGATACTCCCGATGGGTATAGTACAGGGCAAGCGGGCATTGATCGTCGGCGTCGCAAACGACAAAAGCCTGGCGTGGTCGATAGCGCAGACACTGTCCGCGGAGGGCGCCGAGATCGCGCTGACCTACCAGGGCGAGATTCTGGAAAAGCGCGTCCGTCCGCTGGCGGCGCAAATCCAGGCGGACGTGATCGGCGAACTCGATGTGAACGACGACGCGCAAATCGCGGCCGTGTTCGCGGCGCTCAAGAAAAAATGGAACGGGCTGGACCTGCTCGTGCATGCGGTCGCGTTTGCCGAGCGCGAAGATCTCCGCGATCGATTTCTGACGGTTAGCCGCGCCAATTTCGCGAAGTCGATGGAAATCAGCGCCTACTCGCTGATCGCGCTCGCGCGCGCAGCGGAACCCCTGATGGAAGCGCGCGGAGGCGGATCGATCCTGACGCTCAGCTACCTCGGCGCGGTCCGTGCGATCCCCAATTACAACATGATGGGTGTGGCCAAGGCGGCTCTGGAAGCCTGCGTGCGCTATCTGTCGGTCGATCTGGGGGCCAAAAATATACGCGTCAACGCGCTCAGTGCCGGGCCCGCGCGCACGCTCTCGTCGTCGGCGATTCGCGACTTCCATACGATGGCGCACGAGGTCGAGGCGCGCTCGCCGCTGCGGCGGGCGATGAAGATCGAGGAAGTCGGCAAGATGGCGGCGGCGGTGCTGAGCGATTTTTCGAGCGGCGTCACGGGCCAGACGGTTTACGTGGACGTGGGCTACAATATCGTCGGCGTCTAGCTGCCAAGGAGTATAGCGATGCCAATCGTCACCGTCCCGCAGCTATCGGACAACTACGCGTACCTGGTGATCGACGACGGCAGCAAGCAATGCGCGGTGGTCGATTGCGCCGAGCCCGACAAGGTAATCGCGGCGGCGAAATCGCACGGCGCGAAAATCGTCGCAGTGCTGACCACGCACTGGCACGGCGATCATTGCGGCGGCAACAACGACCTCGCGTCCATGGCGCCGGGAATCAAAGTGTACGGCGCGAGCGCGGAAGGCGGAAAGATTCCCGCGCTGACAAATCCGGTCGCGGACGGCGACCAAATCCGAATCGGCGCGCTCGAAGGCCGCGTGATCGCAATCCCGGCGCATACCAACGGACACGTCGCCTACTATTTTCCAACCCTCGGCGCGGTGTTTACGGGAGACACGATGTTTGCGGGCGGATGCGGCCGCGTGTTCGAGGGGAAAGCATCGACGATGGTCGCGTCGCTGAAGAAACTCGCGTCGCTGCCCGACTCGACGCAGGTCTATTGCGGCCACGAGTACACCGAAAAAAATCTACGCTTCGCGCTGACGCTGGAGCCGGGGAACCAGGCGCTGGAAAAGAAGCACCAGTGGAGCCTGAAGACGCGCGCGGAAAACAAGTTCACGGTGCCGTCCACCATCGGCGACGAGAAGAAGACCAATCCATTTCTGCGGATCGACAGCCCCGAGCTGCGCGCGAATCTGAAACATCGCGATCCGTCGGTGGACGACGATCCGATCGCGATTTTTGCCAAGGTCCGCGAACTCAAGGACCATTTTTAGCAGCGAGCGCGACTGCTCGCTTGTTTCAATAAATTTAGGCGTTTGCGGCTAGAACGGTTTCGTCACGGCAAGCATCAGGATCGCGATCAACAGCAGGCTCACCAGCCCGTGGATGACGCGATACTCGCGGCGCGTTGACTCGCTCGGATTATCCTCGAGGAACATGATCCGCCGATAAAACCGCACGTGATAAAAAAGCAGCACCGCGACCAGCAGCAGCTTCGCGTGGAACCACCCCTGCCACAGCACCTTGGGATTCGTCAGGAGCAGCAGAAGTCCAAGAACGATCGTCATTGCGGCTCCGAGGTTGATCGTAGTCTCGAACAGTCCGCGCGCCACGCCGAGGAAGCGTTCCTTGGGCAGTCCGACTTCTTCGGGCACGCGCGCCAGCAGGCTGGCGATCATCATCAGCCCGCCCATCCAGAAAACGACACTGAAGATATGAAGTGCGAGAATGTAGCCGCGAAGCGCGTACATCGTATTTCCCCGTTGCGTCAGGATGCGCGGACCTCGATTCCGCTGGTGGTCGCCAGCGCGAGCATAACGACAATGGCGCCACCGAGGTAGGGCGCCGCGGGTCCCAGCAGTTGATACGCCAGTCCGCCCGCGATCGGGCCGCAGATGCGCGCGAGCGACATGGCAGACTGATTCACGCCCATCACTTCACCCTGCAAATCGCGGTCGGTGTTGCGCGAGATGAGACTGGCGATCGACGGGCTTGCGAAACCGTAACCTAGAGAGACTGCCGCCAGCATCGCGAGCAACCCGCCGTGCGATGAAATCGAGCCCATCGGCGCCAGCCCGGCGATCATCGCGAGCAGTCCGACTTTCAGCAGCCACACCTCGCCGAATCGGGCCACGATTTTTCCCAGCAGATAGCCCTGCGCCAGCGCCTGCATCAGGCCGGCGAAGGCGAGCAATACGCCGATGCCGAACGCGCCGTAACCGTAAACCGCGGGCACCATCAGCGCAAACGTCGCTTCCAGCGCGGACAACGAGAACGTGAGCAGAAATGCGATCGCGAACATCCGCGCCAGCCGATGGCGGATCAACTGGCGCGGGATTGCCAGCAGCGGCGCGATGAAGTGGGCGAGGTCGAGCGGCGCGGAGCGATCGGCATGATGCGACTCGGGCAGTCTGGCCGCGGCGAAGATGAAATTCGCGAACGTCAGCGCGCTGGCAAAGAACACCGGCACCCGCAAACTCGAATGCCCCATGATTCCGCCCAGCGCCGGCCCCAGCACGAAGCCGAGTCCGAACGCCGCACCGATGAGTCCCATTCCCTTGGCGCGATGCTCGTCATCGGTGGTGTCGGCGACGTAGGCCTGCGCGGTCGAAATCGTTGCGGCGCATGCGCCGTGCATCGCGCGCGACGCGAGCAGCCAGAAAAATGTTCCGGCAAATCCGTAAACCAAGTAGCCGATCGACGAGCCGAGCAATCCCAGCAGAAGGATCGGACGGCGTCCGATGCGATCGGAAATTCGGCCGAGGATCGGCGCAAACACGAACTGCGTCAGCGAATAGATCGAAAGCAGCAACCCCACTCCGACCGCGCCGACGCCCATCTTATGCGCGAACATCGGCAGGAACGGGATGACGATGCCGAAGCCGAGCAGGTCGATGAAGACGGTCAGAAAAAGTATCAGCCGCGAGGCCGCGGGAGGCTCGGCGCCGATGGGCGCTTGCTTGACTGGTTCGATACTTGGCATTGATTGAAGTACGCCGGTTGAAGAGAATCCTACGCCAGCCGCGCAGTCAAGCAAATCGATCGGAATCAATACGAGGGCTTACCGATGGCGACTTCCTACCAGGGAGAACTCAAGCGCAAAAAAGTCAGCGCCGATGAGGCGGCGGCGCGAGTCAAATCCGGCGATTGGGTCGAGTACGGATTCGGACTCGGGCAGCCGGACTTGTTCGATCGCGCGCTGGCCGGGCGAGTGCGAAAGCTCGAGCGCGTAAAGATCCGCGGATGCCTCGCGATGCGCCCGCGCGCGGCGGCCGAGGCGGATCCCGAGCAACGTCATCTCGTTTACCTGTCGTGGTATTTTTCGGGGCTGGAAAGAAAGATGTACGATCGCGGCCTGGCGCATCATATACCGATGAACTTCGGCGAGGCGCCCGACACCTATCGCCGCCTAATCGACGTGGACGTCGCGGTGTTGAAGACGGCGCCGATGGACGAGCACGGATTTTTCAACTTCGGCCCGTCGGTCACGTATCACAAGGCAATCAGCGAAAAAGCCAGGACCATGATTGTCGAGACTGACGCGAGCGTGCCGTACGTTTTCGGAATCGAAAACGCGGTGCATATAAATGATGTCGAGTTGGTGCTGGACGCCGGCGCATCCGCGATGCCGGAGCTGAAGTATCCCGCCGCGAGCGCGGTCGATCGGAAAGTCGCGGAACTAATCGCGGCGGAAATTTCCAGCGGCGCCTGCATCCAGATTGGGATCGGCGCGATGCCCAACGCGGTCTGCGAGCTGCTGGCGGTGGCTCCGATCAAGGATCTCGGCGTTCACACCGAAATGTTCGTTGATTCGCTCGTCTCGCTTTACCAGGCCGGCAAGGTCACCGGCGCGCACAAAGCGACCAACCGCTACCAGATGGCGTACACGTTCGCGGCGGGTTCGAAACGGATGTACGACTTTCTCGATCGCAACGCCGCATGCTTTGCCGGTTCGGTCGATTACACCAACCCGCCGCATCGCATAATGCTCAACGACCGCGTCATCTCGATCTGCAACGCGGCGCAAATCGATCTCACCGGACAGGCGTGCTCCGAGTCGGCCGGAATTCGGCAGATAAGCGGCGCGGGAGGACAACTGCAATTCGTGCGCGGCGCGTACGACTCGCGCGGCGGCAAGTCATTTCTATGCCTCGCCTCGACCCACGAGCGCGATGCGCGGCGCGCCAGCCGAATCGTCGCGCGAATCGACGACTGCAACATCGTGACCACGCCGCGCACCGACGTGATGTACGTGGTGACCGAGTATGGGATGGTCAATCTGAAAGGCAAATCGGTTCCGGAGCGCGCACGCGCGCTGATCTCGATCGCGCATCCTGATTTCCGCGAAGAGTTGGAACGCCAGGCTCGCGAGTATCGGCTGATCCCGCGCGCCGTTTTCTGATATTCGCGAACAGTTCAGCGCGACGGCGTTTCGTCTTCGTCGGCGAACTTGTACACCAGTTCATCGGGGCGCGCGTAGCCAAGCTCGCGGCGAATGAGGCGTTCGATATAGCGGTCGTCGGAACGAAGTTTCGCAATGCGGGTTCTGAACGCAGCATTGTCCGCGGCCAGTTGATTGCGGTGCTTCTCCAATGCGGCGCGATGGCTCTGGAGGGCGACCAGGTCGCGCGGCCCCTGCTTGCCGAGGAGCGCGCTTAATAGCAGCATCACGAGAACCCCGCCGAAGATTAGGCTGAGCCACTCGCGGCGCAGTAGAAAGCTTAACCGGATCATCCTCGCAATCGTAATTCAAGCGTCAGCCTGACTTCAAGAGGTCTAATTTTGAACGCCATTCTAAATACCCGAAACAGACCGGTTCGGTTGCACTCTTTCGACTTTAAAATTTCTTTATAAATCGCCTCGCGCCCCCTTGATTTTAGAATAACATGTTTCTATAATCGGCCCGAATCGATGAGGGATGAACCCTCATCTATAAGAAAGGGTGCTTGTCCAGCAGCAGCCTAGGAAGAGGAGGTACCTATGCCAGTGAGGAAGAAGATACGGGCCAAAAAGGCCACCAAGTCCAAACCGATGAGAAAGAGCAAAATGGCAAAAAAGAAACCAGCCAAAAAGACCAAAAAGAAGTAACCACTTAACGAGTTTACCTTCGGGCCAATACCCCGAAGGCTGGCTAAGGCTGCCAGGATTGCTGCTGGAATAAGCCGAGGCTGAAAGGCCTCGCAACACGGGAGAGCCCCCTTGAAAGAGGGGGCTCTTTCCTTTTCCGGCGCTTGCTTGCGGGCGCGCGCGTTCAAGATGATAGGGGCGGTTTGAAAAGTACGAGAATGCATTACAGGTGAAAAACCGATGGCAAATGAAAACGCGCAAAAGAATCTGATCGTCGAGGAAGAAGCCGGGCTGGTCACGCTTACGATGAACCGTCCCGAGAAGCGCAACGCGCTCTCGACCGCGATGATGACGGAACTGACAGCCGAGCTTCGCGCGATCGGCAAACGCGCCGATGCGCGCGCGGTGATAATCGCGGGCAACGGCCCGGCGTTCTCGGCCGGTCACGATCTCGGCGAACTGAAGGGGCGCGACCTCGCATTCTACCGGTATGAATTCGATCTGTGCGCGCAACTGATGCAAACGATTCAGGCGACCCCGCAGCCCGTGATCGCGCGCGTGCATGCGATTGCCACCGCCGCGGGATGCCAGCTTGCAGCGACGTGCGATCTCGTCGTCGCCGGCGAGAGCGCGAGTTTTGCCACGCCGGGCGTGAGGATTGGACTGTTCTGCTCGACGCCGATGGTGGCGCTGACGCGCGCGGTCGGACGAAAGCATGCGATGGAAATGCTGCTGACGGGGCAGCCCGTCAATGCGCGCACGGCGGCCGAGTGGGGACTCGTGAACAGGGTGGTGTCCGACGCGGAGCTGGTCGCCCAGACGCGCAAGCTGGCGATGCAGATCGTCGAGGCGAGCCCGCTCGTCATTGGGATCGGCAAGCAGGCATTCTACGCGCAGATCGATCTCGATACGGTGAAGGCCTACGACTACACGAAAGAAGTGATGAGCCAGAATGCGATGGCGTCGGACGCGCGAGAAGGCATCGCCGCATTTCTGGAGAAGCGCAAACCCATCTGGCGCGGCAAGTGAGTGGAGGAAGTGCTTGATCAGTGATCCGTGTCATTCTTCGCTGCGCAGCCTTCGCTCAGAATGACACAAGGAGGTCGGGTGCCAGCAATTTGACGAATGTGATCGAGGTGCGCTGGCGATGATCGCGCATATCGTCAAGTGGAGTGAGTGGACGGATGCCGTTGAGCGGGGGACTTATGCGCCGGCGAGCTTGCGCGCGCAGCGGTTTATCCATTGCTCGACGATCGCGCAGGTGATCGACACTGCGAACAGGTTTTATCGCGGGCAGAATGGGCTCGTCGTGTTGTGCATCGACGAGTCGCGGCTGAAGGCGGAGTTGAAGTACGAAGCGCCTGCGGCGGCGCATGGTGAAGCGGCGGGCGATATGTTTCCTCATCTATATGGAGAGCTGAACGTCGATGCGGTCGCGCGGGTGGTCGAGTTGCCGTGCGAGGCGGATGGATCGTTTCGGCAGGGGTGACCCCTGCACCCAATGTTAAAGTTACCTCGCCCGCTACTTCAATTGCGCCTGAATTTGGCCTGGCGTTGGGCTTCGAGTGCGTCAGCCGCTTCCCCGGAGGGACGCTTGGGCATCCATCCCTTGGTGTAGTCGATATCTTCCCAGGTTCGATCGTTGGCGTCCCATACATAGGGCAACTCGACGATTGTCGCGGGAGACGTGATGGCCTCGAACGCGCGCATCGCATCGGCGACGATCCGGCGCTGCAATTCGGGTTGATCGGGCGGGCCGGTCTGATGACCGAGGGGGAAATTGACGAACACTGCGCGCGGCGGTTTTACCGACCGGGTGATGTCGAGCGCCGAGGTCATGCAGAGCGTGGGAATGCCCGCTTCTTCCACCGCGCGTGCGATCAGTCCAACGGACTGATGGCATACGGGTCATGCAGGGACGAGGAAGAAGGCGTCGGCGTGGGCGCGTTTGAGCTCGTCAACGATTTGCGGAGCGAGTTCCTCGCGGACTTTGCGCGCCGAATAAATTCCGCCCATGAAGCTGAACGCGGGATCGACGAGTTTGCCGATCACGCCGGAGGCTTCGAGCTCGCGCATCCGCTCGAGCGGGAAGACGCAGTTGGCGTCGCGCTCGGCGTCGCCAGTCGGATAGCCGAAGTGCCACACGCTGAGTTCGTCGGGTCGCGCGTGAATGGGGATGCGGCGGTACGACGCGTCCTCGCGGTGGAAGCGCGGCTGATCGCGATACATGATTCCGCCCGAACTGATCATGGCGATTGCGCACTCGGCGACAGGCTTGGTCAGCGGCGTGAACGGGGTCGATTCGTTGTGGACCCATCGGTAGGGAATGAAGTCGCTGTAGAGATCGCGAGTGCGTGGAATGTAGGCGACCGGCATGGTGTGTTTCACTCTTTTCACTCTCAGTTTATGACGGCGCCGAACGATTCGGCAATCGCGCTGCGGCTGGTTCCGGTTCTCGAAATGGAGCTACTTGAGACGCGGCAAGACTTCGGCGCCGAACCTGTCGAGCGAGCGCCGCGCCTTGGCGGGATCGAGTCCCGGCAACTGCATCACGACGATCAGCTCGGTCATCGGAGTCGAAGCGAGTACTTCTTCGAGCTTTGCGGAGACTTCGGAGGCCGTTCCGAGCACGCTGGTGCGTCTAAGCCTGTCCGGGTCGGGACGAATCAGCACCTTGCTCTGGTCGGTGGTGCCGGCCGCCGCCGAGAGCCATAGCCCGTAAAGCTCGGCCTGGTACATGAGCGCGTCGCGGGTGTCGCGCCACGCCTGCTCCTCGCTGTCGGCGACGTAAACCACGCGGCTGTTGACGATGCTGTAGCGGGCGGGATCCTTGCCGGCGGCTTTGAGCGCCTCGAGATAGATGCCGATTTCCCTGCGGCCGCCGACGCATGCGAACGACAGGTCGAGCTCTACTGCGCGCCGAATCGATTTCGCCGCGCCTGCTCCCCACAGCAGCTCGGGATGCGGCTCGGTTACGGGCCGTGGCAGCACGCGCACGTCGCGGAACTTGAAATATTTGCCGTCGAAACTGAATCGCTCACCGCTCCACGCCAGCTTGAGAATCTCGATGGTCTCGAGCGTGCGGCCCAAGCGCTGTGCGCGTGGCACGCCGAAGCCCTCGAACTCCTCGGCCCGGTAGCCCAGGCCAATCCCCAGCCTGAGCCGGCCGCCCGAGACTACATCGACGAACGCCGCGTCCTCGGCAAGCTTCAGCGGATGATAAAACGGCGCCAGCAGGACGAAGGTGCCGATGGTGACGCGGGTGGTGCGTGCCGCGATGGCAGCTGCCGCGGGCAGCAGAGCGGGCAGGTAGCCGTCGTCGGTGAAATGATGCTCGGTGAGCCAGATGGAATCGAAGCCGAGCTGCTCGGCGGCCTCGGCCTGCGCGAGCGATTCGCGGTACAGATCGCGAAAAGACAGCCGGGAGCCGGAAGGATTGCGGAAATCGAGCTGATAGCCGAATTTCACCTTGCGCACGATTCACCTTTTTCAGGGGCTTTCCACTACCGTTACCCCATTTCGCCTGCGCGCCCGTTGGCACGGGGGGCCAGTGTTAAGACGCGGTCCGTTGTCGCGCGGCCGAACGTACAGACTAACGTGCAGATGAGCACAAGCGTGCAAAGAGCCTGCGGTGCCGTCGCAACGGTTCTCAACGCGCGGCCAGACCGCCGTCAACAATCAATTCCGTGCCGGTGATATAGGACGCGTCGTCGGAGAGGAGAAAGACGATCGCATTTGCGATCTCCCACGGCGTTCCCTGCCGGCGCAGCGGGATTCGCGTGGCGACGGCGCTCTCGCGATCGCCGATCAAGCGGCGCACCATCGAGGAATCGATCAGGCCGGGCAGGATGGTGTTGACGCGGATGTTGTCGCGGCCGTGCGAAACCGCGGCCGAGCGTGAAAGCCCCAGAATCGCGGCCTTGGTCGCCTCGTAGGAAATCTGCGAGTTGCTGCGCAGCGCGGCCAGCGACGAAACGTTGACGATCGCGCCGCCGCCGGCTTTTGCGATCTCGGGCACCGCGTAGCGCATCATCAGGAAATGGCCGCGAAGGTTGACCGCCAGCATCGTGTCGAACTGCGCGGTGGTGGTCTTCAACAAGTTGCCGCCCACGGCGATTCCGACGTTGTTCACCATCAGATGGAGCGCGGAGAACGCGCGTATGGTCGCCTCGACGGCGCCGCGGCATTGCTCCTCGATGCTCACGTCGGCGGCGACCGCTTCGGCGCGTCCACCTTCGTCGCGAATTGCGGCGGCGGTCTCGTCGGCGAGTTCGAGCGAGCGATCGGCGACCATCACGGCCGCGCCTTCGCGCGCGCACACTATTGCGGTGGCGCGACCGTTGCCGATGGAAAGTTTCTCACCCGCTTTGGCAGGCCCGTCTGCGCCGCCGCCGACGATTAACGCTACTTTGCCCGTCAGACGAGCCATGACCTGTCTCCTTAAGCGGCGAATCGTGCGGTTGGAAACCGCCGCACGGGTTGCATAGCTGCGGGATTAGCGCGGGCGTGCGCGCCGCGTCAAGGATTACGATGCGTCCTGGGCGGGGTGGTGTGTCTTCAGGATAGAACCGCAGGCCGCGACGGCATCGAGGACGCCGTCGGCGACGCGGCCGGCTTTCACGCTGGTCAGGAATTCGTCGACGATTTTGTTCCAGGCCCCGGCCGGCGCCAAGGCGTGGGTCTCGTGGTCGGCGACGATCTCCACGTAACGCTCGCCGAGCGACACGAACAGCAGGATTCGGTGCGGCTGCTTCGGATTTGCCGTCGCATGCGCGTTGAATTCGCGATGCGCGAGTTGCTGGGCGCGAGCCTGCTTGACGCGCGTCGGTACGATCGACAGCCGGATCGGAAGCCAGTCGAATAGCAGCGTCAGCACAATCAGGAACCACAGTTGGATCACGATCATGGTGCGGCTCGCGATCCCGGGCCGGACGAGACTGGCGACCGCGCCCAGCGCAAGCGCGGCGATTGCAGCCCATGCAAATGGATAGGGAGCATAGCGATCGCTGGCGCGAGTCACTACCAAGCAAAGGTCAGCCGACGTCTCCCGCTCGATCGCGGCGATCGCAGCGTCGATGCGATTGTGCTCCTCGGCTGTGAATGGACTCTTCACTTTTTCACTCTTTCACTGTCACCAACCGCCTGAAGCGCCTCCGCCGCCGAAAGATCCTCCACCTCCAGAGAAGCCGCCGCCGCCACCGAAGCCCCCGCCGCCGCCCCAACCACCGCCAACATAGTTAGTCCCTGGGCCGACGACTCGCCCCATGCGACGGATAATGTCGTTGCGTTGGCGCCTCAGAATTTTGATGACAACAAGGATTATTACCACCAGGAAAAAGGGGATAAACAAGCCAACTCCACCATCGTTGGCATCTCCGGGCGCACTCGATTCGGCGCTTTCGTTGCTGGCCAGAACTTTCAGTATCGACGTAGTGCCGGCCACAACGCCGCCGTTGAAGTCTCCGCGCTTAACGGCTGGCAGGATATTGCTCTCGATTATCGTGCGGCTGGTCGCGTCGGTAAGTGTTCCTTCTAGGCCGTAGCCGACCTCGATTCGAACTTTGTGCTCCTTGAGCGCCACGATAAGCAGCACGCCGGTGTTCTTGCCTTTCTGCCCTATTCCCCAGTAGCGGCCGAGCCGATAGCCGTAATCCTCAACGGTGTATCCCTGGAGCGAATCGAGCGTGACCACCACGACTTGTTCGCCAGTTGCGCGCTCGTGCGCGTCGAGCATGCCGGTGAGTTCGCTCTGCGTCGAAGCGCTGAGCACGCCCGCCTCATCGACGACTCGGCCCGTGAGCGGCGGAAATTTCGGTTCGGAGGCGAGCGCCGGCGACGCGAGAATCAGCACAAGAGTGAGCAGCGCCCATCGCGCTCCAGTGCCGCCGTCGGGCCGTGCGCACCGAATGCGCATCAGAAGTTGACCTGGGGTACCTGTTGGGCTTGTTCGGTGATCGTGAAAGTCTCGCGGACTTTCATATCAGGGTAGACGATCGCTGCTACCCATCGTCCTGGAATGGTCCTGAGTATGGTGTTGTAGTTCTGCACCGCGAGAATGTAGTCGCGGCGTGCCACGGCGATTCGATTCTCGGTGCCCTCGAGCTGCGATTGAAGCGCGAGAAAATTCTGATTGGACTTGAGGTCAGGGTAGGCCTCGGCTACCGCGAGCAGTCGGCCGAGCGCGCCAGTAACGGCCGCCTGGTTCTGCTCGAACTGGTGAAACGCCTGCGGGTTCGACAGGATGTCTGCTGGAAGCTGCATCTGGGTCGCATGCGCGCGCGCTTCTGTAACCTGAGTCAGCACCTGCTGCTCCTGGTGAGCATAGCCTTTGACCGTCTGCACGAGGTTCGGGATAAGGTCGGCGCGCCGCTGATATTGGTTCAGCACTTCGCTCCAGGCGGCCTTGACCTGCTCGTCGAGGGTCGGGATCTTGTTGATGCCGCATCCCGCCAGCCCGCCGAGCACCAACCCAAGAGCCACCAGGCAAGTCAGCGCTCGAAAGTATTTCAACCGCATCAAAGCAACTCCTTCCTGCAGCTGCGGCATTGGAGCCGGCGCGTGCGCCGCGTCAACAGAAGTAGGGAACTAATGCGCCCCAGCGGCAGCAGCAGCGGCGCGCCGCGCGTGGTCAGGCGCCTTCGCGACTCTTCAAACGGGGCTGATTCGGATCGGGCGGTACAGTCAGCATTTCGCGGGAATAAATCCCGCCGAGATACTCGATCAGATTGCGCATCGAGACTACCGCCGTCGGACGGCCCGCGTCGTCAACCAGCGGAATGTGGCGGAATCCCTCGAGCACCATCTTGTTCAGCGCGAACGCCACATTTGCGTCGGCCGGGAGCGTGAACGGATCGGCAGTCATCGACACAGACACCGGAGTATGGACGAGGTCGAGCGGCTGGCCCGCCACCTTCATCAGGATGTCGCGTTCGGTGAAGATGCCGGCGAGGCGGTCGTTCTCCATGACCAGGATGCACGCGCGGCGCTCCTTCTGCATCAGGTGAATCGTGTCGGCCAGAGTGGTCGAGGCGGAGACAGTCAGCGCCGGCTGCGATACAACTTCGCTCAGCTCCGTGTTGGCAAGGGCGGATTCAAGAATGGGTCCGGGATGTTCGTCGTCGAACACCTGAGCGCGGGGATCGTCTTCGCCAGACATGATTGAGTCCTCCGATGCCAATATTTTGCGATCACACAGTTTAGGACGTTCTCCAGCCTGGGGCAAAGGCCGGGTAGTGGTTCAATTTGCTTTTAAGCGCGGATTTCTTCATCGCGGTTGCGGCGCGCGGTGCCTCATCGGCTCAGCAACCCCGCGTCGATCACGAACTGGGAGCCGGTGATGAATCGCGCCCGTTGCGAGGACAGAAACACCACCGCCGCGGCCACATCTTCGGGCTCGATCCACGGCACCGGCAGGAGATTGCCGGCGGAGCGCTCGGCGATTTCCAGCGGCGTACTCCCCTCGAGCGCCGCCAGGCCATCATTCATTGGCGTGTTCACGCCGGTGGGATGAATCGAAACCACGCGAATTTTGTGCGGCGCCAGTTCGATCGCCCACGACTTCGTCAATCCGACCAGTCCCCACTTGGAGGCGGCATAGTGACTTAACCGCGCCATGCCACGAAGCCCGGCAATCGACGAGTTATTGATGATCACCGGCGACGAGCGCCAGAGCGCGCACGCCGAGGCTCCGAACCTCGGCCGCAACGGAGTCCAGCTCGTGCGCGGTTCCGAGCGCGTAACCGGGATAAGCCAGCTGGCTGGCCACGTCCAGCGCAGCGATGTGAACACCCTCGCGGGCGAGCGCGATGGCGCAGGCCCGACCCTGACCGTGAGCCGCCCCGGTAATCAGCGCCACTTTGTCTCGAAGGTCGTCGTACACGATGCGCTCCCGAAGGATTTCCGCCCAATGATGCGTCGGCCGGAGCCGTTCAGCCGTCGGCGGGGGTACCCTTGCGCCGAAACGGCTGGAGATATTCGTCCAGATCGACGCGCAGCGCGTTGTTGAAGACGTTGGTCGCGATCATGATTGCGCCGAACGCCGTAAGCTCGACGATCTGCGCGGGCTTAAGAAAACTCTCAAGCCGCGCGTAGAGCTCGTCGCTCACGCCATTGGCGTCCACGACAAGCTGGCGGCCGTAGTCAACCACCGCGCGCTCGGTCTCGTTGAGCTGCAGCGAATCGGGGTCTTCGCCGGCTTCGATGAGCAGGCGGCGGAAGAACGTGGAACAGATGAGGCAATCGGTCTGGGCCGAGATCGCGTGGACGAAAAGCGTCGTCGCGCGTTCGCCGAGGAAGCGCGCGACCGCGCCGTGCAGCGGATACCACTGCATCAGCGCCTCCAGCGCGATCGGCGAGTGCGCCAGCGTGACCTTCATGTTGGTCACGCGCCCGTGCGCGAGGCGCTGGCGTTGCAACTCCTCGCGCGCGGCCGGTTGGGCCTGGGCTTCTGAAATCGGCGCTACGCGACTCATGTCGTCCTGCGCAATGACCCGGCGCTGTTCATGGAGTCACAATCCTCAATCTCGCATCCGCATCATCGGGTCTCGATCACCGGTCAACCGGAATTTCCGTTTTGATCCTCCAATTGCAACTCCCGTATAGGCCGGACGGCCTTCCTCTGCAAGGCTTCAGCCGGTTGGATGCTGTCTTAATTCGGGGCTGAGTGGCTGAATTTGAAACCGCGGGTGTCTGAATTTGGATAGCGAGCGGTTTTGAAGATTTATCAAATGCCCTTGAAAACGTCTGGATCAACAATAACCCACTCAACCTTTTCTGTATTCACGCCAAGCTTGAGCGTCTTCAGAATTTCGCAAAGCTGCTCGCCGTCAATAAGGTCGATCGGCGGAGCGCCGTCCCGTGTGGCCTCTTTCTTGGCGACGGCAGTGAAGCTGCCGGTGGTTATAAATAGTCCCTTATCCGTCCGGCCCACCATTGCGCTAATTCGGGCGTAGATCCCAATGGTCAATTTCGCCGTACAACGAAATTCATCACACACGGCAAGGGAGCGCAGCGAGAGATTGGTGATTGGTTTCTGAGTAGATATGCCTGCTATCTGATTGCGATGAACGGCGACCCTCAAGTAGAGGAAGTCGCGTATGCGCAGCAGTATTTTGCAGTTGAAACCCGGCTCCGAGAACAGGAAGCCCAACAAATTGGCGAGTACGACCGTGTCGCTCACCGAAGACGCGTAACAGCTACAGTCAAAGCGCTGAGCAGCGCCGCCAAAAGGTCAGGCGTTCAAAGATACGGGCTTTTCTACGATGCCGGGTATCGGGGACTGTACGGCGGCTTGGGCCTTTCGGCTATCAAGGCAAAAAAGGGTATCGACCAAAAAGAGGAATTGCTTGACCGGGCCGGGCGAGTGGAACTCGCTGCCATCGAACTCAAAAACGCCACGACAGAGGAACAACTAATCAGTTTGAAGGTTCAGACCGAACAGCACGCGATGGACACACATCATCGCGTCGGTCGGGAAATTCGCACTGCGATTCGTAAAATCGGCGGCAAAATGCCTGAAGATTTGGAGCCTGAAGAATCGATCAAAAAGCTTGAATCAGACCGCAAACATCGAAGGCTGGTGCCGCCCAAATAATTCTTCACGCCGGGTAACAGCCCTGCTGTCAACTTCCACATAATTCCCAGTCAAGTGTTTAATTTTTCGCACGCAGTGTCTCAATTGAGCCAGTGCCCGTGGTTCAGGTTGTTTTTAGGGGGCCGGTTGCCGAACCTTGGCGCGGCGGACCCAGCACCTCACGCACGAGACCATCACCTGTCACTTCAGCGGCCGCCATCAGACCCGAGAGCGCTACGCCCATGATGCCATGGCCGGTGCGGCAACTCGCGCCGCACAGATAGAGGCCTGCGATCTCGGTCTTCGAGCCGGGCCGGCGCAGCAGGAATTGATCCGGCGTGGGCGCAATCCCGTAGGACGTTCCGCCCGTCGAGCCGGTGTACCTGGACTGGGTAAGCGGAGTCGCAACCTCCTCAAATTCAATCTGATGTGACAGTCCGGGGAAAACGCGCTCGGCGGCCGCTATGAGCGAGCGAGCGTATAGCAGCTTGTGGTGCCGGTATCCTTCGCTGCGGCGGTAATTGCGGCTGCCGGCTTCCTCTTCGGTTACTCCCCACGCCGTTGGATCGGACGGCACGATAGACATGACCTGGAGGTTCGTGATCCCGTGCGGAGCCAGGCGCGCGTTGGTCGGGTCCTTGAGCGACGCGATCGTCGCATACGCGAACGGCTGTTCGGGAAACTCACCACGAGCGGCGGCCGCATAGCCGGGCTCGCAGTCGTAGCCGGGATTGATCAGGTAGTTGGTGCGCGGATGATACTCGGCCTTCAGGTCGCGCCGTATACCGAGATACAGGACTCCCAAAGCCGGGGACATCTCGAAGCGCCGGGTGCGATCGACGGTCTTGGAGTGAAGGTGCTCGGCGCCGACCAGGTCGATCATCGTGCGCTTCAGGTCCGCATCCGAGATCACGATCGGCGCCTGGATGAAACGCCGCCCCAGGTGCCTGCTGTTTAGTTCGACTCCCTCGACCTTGCCGTCGCGCACGGCGATGCGTTCGACTTTCGTGAGCAGTAGAACCTTGCCTCCGTAGCGGTCGACCGCGTCGGCCAATCGATCCGAGATGACCTGTCCGCCGCCTTTCGGATAGTAGGCGCCCTCCATGTAGTGGAGTGCGATGGCCGCATGGATAAGGAGCGAAGCGCGGCTCGGCGGCAGGGCGTAGGTGCCGTTTTGGGCGGTCAGGACCGCCTTTAGCCGCGCGTCCTTGGTGCAGGAGTCGAGGAATTCGCCCAAGGTGGCATTTCTCCAGCGCAGGAGCATCAATGAGCGCACCAGCGTCGATGGCGCCGCGGCAGGATTTCCCATGAGCTTCGAAAACCCATCCACCTGGCGAAGCAGCGTGATGTAGCGGTCGATACCACGTTTCTCGCGCGGGAAGTATTCGCAGAGGCGGTCGCGAAAAACCTCCATCCCCTTGGGAATCTTGAACTCGAAGTCGGGAAAGACCAGCGTGTCGTATCCGTCTGGATCCAACTCTTCGAACTCCAGATCTGCGATTCCCGCGGCCCGCAGGACCCGGGTCAGCATCCCATCGGCCTGGCAAGCGCCGAGGTAGTGGATCCCGATGTCGAACTCGTAGCCTCTGCGCCGGAAGATAGTGGCGTTGCCGCCGGCCACGCTGTGCTGGTCCACCACCAGGACTTTTTTGCCCCGGCGCGCGAGGATTGCCGCCGCGGTCAACCCGCCCGTGCCCGCGCCCACCACGATAACGTCGAAGCGTTCGTCGTTGAGTTCTCGATAGCGATCGATCATGGTTTTGGCCTCATGGGTTAGCCGGCGCCGCCGCTTGCGCTTCGTTGGGTTGCTTGTTAACGTTGTTAACATCAAATGTTAACGTTGTCAACATTTGCCCGCATCGCTGCCAAGAGGGCTTATCGGGCGTGACGAAACGGATTTTGAGTTCTCGGGCGCGGCGCGGCCGCCCCCAGACGGGCCGCCCGCGCGCCCCCTACCATCACGGCAACCTGCGCGAAGCGATCCTGCAAGCGGCGCTCAGGCTCGTCGAGACCGTGGGTCCCGGCGGGATCACGCTTCGCGCCACGGCGCGTTTGGCCGGGGTCTCGCAAGCCGCTCCCTACCGGCACTTCGCCAGCAAGGAAGCATTGCTTGCAGCCGTCGCAGAGGAGGGGTTTCGAGCGCTGACTGCAATGCAGCGGGATAGCGCGCGCCATCAGGGCGACCCCATCGAGCGCTTTCAGGCCTTGGGACTTGCCTACATTGGCTTCGCGAGCAGCCATCCATCCCACTTTCGGGTAATGTTCGCGCCCGAAGTAGCCGACAAGGTTGCTTATCCCACGCTAGCGAAGGCGGCGGCGGAAGCTTTTGGCCTGCTGGTGGATGTTATCGCGGAGTGCCAGAGGGCAGGTAAGGTGAAAGAGGGCGATCCGAAGGAGTTGGCGCTCGCCGCCTGGTCTGTTGTTCATGGGCTCTCGGCGCTCGTGGTCGACCGCCAACTATCCGAGCTGTATCCGGTGAAGATCGAAGAGATGGCCAGGAGCGTGACGCAGCGCCTCTTGGACGGCCTCGTGTTACGTCCGTGATCGGCTCCCATCCCCGCAGATCGATGGGGGCGCGCTGCCATGCCAATGCGCGTCGACATTGAGGACCAAACTGTTGTAAACGGACATGAATGCTCGGCCAGGAGTCTTAAGATGGCATTGAAGGTCGTGGGCGCCGGATTTGGACGAACCGGCACGCTCTCACTAAAGAACGCGCTTGAAAAACTCGGCTTCGGCCCCTGCTATCACATGATGGAAGTTTTTCCGCGAGCCGATCACGCCGCGCTGTGGCATCGGCTGGCATTCGGGCATCCGATGGACTGGGACCTGATATTCCGCGACTTCCGCGCGACGGTCGATTGGCCGGGGGCGCGATGGTGGCGCGAAATCGCCGCTCATTACCCGGATGCGAAGGTGCTGCTCTCGGTACGCGATCCGGAAGCCTGGTACAAGAGCGTGAGGGATACCATTTACCCGCCGATGAAATTGCAATTGCCCGACGACGTGCCCGAAAACTTTCGGCTCCAGCAGGAGATGGTCCGAAAGGCAATTCTCGCCGAGACGTTCGACAACCGCTTCGAGGACAAGGCTCACGCGATCGAGGTGTTCGAGCGGCACAATCAAGAGGTCCGCGATGCGATCGATTCGGAGCGCCTGCTGGTGTTCGACGTGCGGGAAGGATGGGCGCCGCTGTGCCGCTTCCTCGAGGCGCCAATCCCCGACGAACCGTTTCCGCGGCTCAACGACAGCGCGACGACACAGGCGATGTTCCGGCTGATGCAGGAGTCAGTTCGCCCCACCTAAAGGCGCAAGCATTTCGACGTCGTCGAAGCGCGTGTAATCGATGCTTCGACTGCCGTCAGGGTCGAGAATCAGCACGTCGGCGAAGCGCGCGGCCCAAATGATTTCGTCAAGTTCGTAGGTATGCCGGGCATGAATGGTCTGAGAAAACGTCTCGTCGAGTCCGGTGATCGACACAACGATTTCGGGCTGGCTATTGGCAAGCGAGTCGTGCGTCTGGCCGAAAAGCGGACTGCCTTCGACGATACGATGGACTGCGGTCCACGACAACACGAACATCGCACTGCGGTTGCGCGTCATGGCCAGATCGTAGAAGCGGCGGATGGATTCGCCCTCGACGGTGGTTTCCCAGCGGGTGAAAACGACGTGAATATTCGCCTCGACGATTCGGTTTGCGCGCATGTTCGCCATCCGGATCATCAGGCTCGGCGTGCCGTCGCGCGGGCCGACGACCACATAGCGGCTGAATCTGACGCGCGCGGTGGGCCGCGAGAATTTCGCGAATACCAGCCCGGTCATCAGCGCCAGCGCGAGCAGTCCAGTCAGCGCCTCGATGGAGACCAGGATGTTCGAGAACAGCGTTACCGGCACCATCTTGCCGTAACCGATCGTCGCCATGGTCTGTACGCTGAAAAAAAACATGTCGGCGAACGAGCGGTAACGGGCATTCTCCACGCCGCCGTCGAAGTAGTAGCCGATGGCAAACACAAGGTTGGCGATGATGAACGCCAAAGCGATTATGCCTACCAGGGACGGCCACGAAGCCGTCACCAAATAATGGTAGAGGTCGTCGAGCGCGCGGGTGGGCGCGCCGCGAATCGGACGGTCACCCTTCAGGCCGAGGTTGGTTGATCGCTTCCGCATCGCGGCAGAATATAGCGGAGGGCGTCCCTTGAAGGGACCACTTGCCCTGTTCGAACTTATATCAGCGCGGGCCAGCTGCCAGCCAGCGGTTTCGCTTCGGTGGGGAAGATATGAAAAAGAGTTCGTTTCGAGTTTTTGTTCTCGCGATTATTGGTGTGGCTTTCGCGGCTGGTCCGGCGTTTGCGGCGGATGCGGGGGCGGCCGCATATAAGTTGACGTCGACTTTGAAGGTCGGCGGCGACGGCGGATGGGACTTCGCTACCCTCAGCGCTGACGGCCGACTGCTATACGTCACGCGCACGACGCATACGATGGCGTTGGACGTATCGACGGACAAGATCGTCGCGGATATCGGGGGGCAGCAAAGATCTCACGGCGTAGCTCTCGTGCCGGATGCGGGGCGCGGATTTATCAGCGATGGCAAGGGGGCCTCGGTGCTGATCTTCGATCTGAAGACCAACGCGACCATCGGCAAAGTGGCGGCGTCGGATGATGCCGACTCAATAATCTATGACCCCGCCAGCGAGCGCGTGCTGGTCTTCTGCGGCGATGCGCATCAGATGGTTGCGATAGCGCCCGACGTGAATCCAGCCGGCGGGCAAGCGGCGGCGACAATCGATTTGGGCGGTTCGCCGGAGTTCGCGGTCGCGGACGGGAACGGCAAGGTGTATGTCAATATTGCAGACAAAGACGAAGTGGCGGTGGTCGATACGAAGGCGATGAAAGTCGTCGCGCGATGGCCGACTGGGCCGGGTCGCCGGCCGACCGGGATGTCGATGGATCGCGCGACGCGCCGCCTGTTCGTGGGTTGTCGAAATAACAAACTGATTGTGATGAACGCCGACGACGGAAAGATCGTTTCGGATTTTCCGATTGGCGCGTTCGTCGACGCGACCGCATTCTACAACGGGCTGGCATTGGCCAGTTGCGGCGATGGAACGTTGACGATTATTCGCGAAGTGTCAGCGGACAAGTTCGAGCTTGCGCAGGTGGTGAAGACCGAGTTGGGCGCGCGGACGATGGCTGTCGATGCACGGACCGGGACGGTCTATCTGCCGACCGCGGACCTGACGTTTCCGGCGCCGAGCGCGAGTGGGCAACCTCCACGGCCGAAGCCGGTTGCGGGAACGTTCAGGATCTTGGTGGTGAGCAGTGGGCAGGGGCCAGCTCCTGCACCCTAGCCAGGAAAGAAGATTCACACAGGAAGGGCGAAACGCAGTGTGGGTTTTGCTAACTCCGTTCCGCCCTTTCACCTGCTCAGGCGACGATGCGGTCGGAGAAGCCGGCGACGTCGTGGGTCATGATGAGGAGATCGCGGGCGCGGCCGCGGCGGTCCTCGACCCAGTCGGCAAGCATCGCCTCGACCTGAAAGCCCAGGTGCTCGAAGGCGGCGCGCGCGGCGGTCTGCTCGGTGGTCATCTGGGCGGTGATCTTTTTAAGCCCGAGCGAGCGCGCGAGATCGAATACTTCGGCCACCAGGCGCCTGCCGAGTCCGGTGCCGCGGTAACGCGGCGAGGTGATGACTCGAATTTCGCCGACGTGCCGGGTCCATCGCGCCTGATCCAGATGGACGCTGGCGTAGGCGGCGAGCTTGCCGTCGATCTCGGCCAGCAGCGTGATGGTGTGTCCGTGCTTGATGTTATCGATCCACTGCTTCACGACGTTGCGGTCGGTGATGTCGGTGCGCAGGAAGAGCAGGTCGTCGGCGGGGAGGTCCTTGGCGAATTCGACTATCTTGTCGAGGTCGCTGGGTTGCATCACGCGAATGGTGGCGCTGCGGCCGTCGCGCAGTTTAACCTGGATTGGATAGGGGCGATTGGTCTTTATCTGCTCGGCCATCGGAACCTCCGGCGAACTACCGTGCGCAAGCGCCGCTATCGAGACCGCTCGCAAGACGCTTTCAGCTTTTCAACTGCTAACCAGTATGAAACGCCATCCTTAGATCAGCACGGGCGGTCCGGCAAGGGTCACTGCGGCGCAATTCAGCTTGCATTAAAGCGGCCGTGCCTGCCAAATTTACAGTCCGCGGCAATGTCATTTCCAGGATCTTCCCGACTGGGACTGGGCACCGCGCCGTGGCCCAAGCCCGAAGGAAATCCGGCTCGGAGGTGAGTTCAAATGGCCGAAACATCCGCATTTCCATCCCTCTCGAGCTATCGACTGTCGACGCAGGACGCGACCTTTATCTACGGCGATTCGCAGGGCGGTCCGCTGCATATCGGATCGATCGGACTGTTCGAAGGCCGCATCGATTTCAACGCCCTGCTGGGGCATTTCGACGAACGGATGCATCTGGTGCCGCGCTACCGGCAGCGGCTGATCGAAGTTCCGCTGAATTTGGCGCACGCGATGATGGAGGATGACCCGGAATACTCGCTCGAAAACCACGTGCATCTCCATCAGCTGCCCGACGCGATGAGCGAAGGGGACGTGCTGGCCGAAATGATGCGCATCTATCAGAAACCCCTCGACCGCAAGCATCCCCTGTGGGAACTGCACACGTTCCACAACCTGGAAGGAAATCGCACGGCGCTGCTGTGGAAGGTGCATCATTGCCTGGTCGATGGCGTGTCGGGCGTCGAGCTGCTGAAAGTGATGTACGACTTTCGCGCGGAGCCGGAGGACATTGCGCAGCCGTCGGAGCCGTGGGTGGCGGCGCGGCCGTCGAGCCTGATTCGGAGGTTCGCGGAGGCGGTGCGCGATCGGATTCAAAGCACGGTCAACTCGACGATCAACGCGGCGGTCGAAGCGGTCGAGGATCCGGCGTGGGTGGCGGAGCGCGCGCGGCAGCTGGGGGTGGCGTCGCGGCTGATCACCGAGCTGGCGACGCGGCGAATAGTGGCGACGCCGTGGAACGCGACGCCGGTCACGCAGGAACGGATCTTGGCATGGACGCGTCAATCGTTCGCGGATTTTCGCGCGATCAGATCGGCGTTCGGGGGATCGGTCAACGATGTCGTACTGGCTATGTTGACCGAGGGCGCGGCGCGCTACTTGCAGCATCATGGGTACGCCGTTGAAGGACAGCAACTGCGTATTGGATGTCCGGTCAACGTGCGGCACAAAGAGGAAAGGAGTTCGCTGGGGAACAGGGTCTCGATGATATTCCCGACCGTGCCGGCGGCGCCGATGGATATCGTCGAGCGGCTGAAATTGATCAACGAGGAGACCGAGCGAATCAAGGCGGCTGGGTTGGCGCAGGCTGTGGACGCGATGATGCAGCTCGGCGACGCAATTCCACCGAGCATGATTGGGCCGGCAGCGCGCGCGGCGACCACGATGATGGACGTCGCAGGGTGGGTGGCGAAGTGGACGGATTGGAAGCCGCGGCCCGACGGCTTTGCGCTGCCTGCATTCGGGGTCAATTTTATCGCGACCAACGTGCCGGGCGTGCAGGTGCCGCAATATGTAAACGGACACGTCTGCCTGGACATGGTACCGCTGGTACCGCTCGGCGCAACGCTGGGATATGGAGTCGCAATATTCAGTTACTATCGGAGTCTATACTTCGGAATGATCGCGGAGCCGCGCGTAATGCCCGACGTTGCACTGATGAAGGCGTTCGTCGATGACGCGTTCGCGGAGCTGAAGAGGCGATGCGTGGGACATTCGGCGGAGAAAGCGGGACAGGAGCCGGCGCTCAAGAGCGCAAGTGGCGCGTAGTCTTCGTGTCATCCTTGTATGACAGATATTTCGTTCGGTCTTTTGCCTGCTCAGCGTGACGCGTAGGACTTGCCGCGTTTGAGGAGTACGAGGCGGCAGTTGCCGTGGTCGGAAGTGAGGACGGGTTCGAGGTCGAGGGCGTCGCGCTGATGAGTCTTCCATAGGTCGGCGGGCACGATGATGAAGCCGGGGGGCGCGTCGCCGAGACGGCCCTGGAGAATGGGCGCGTCGCGATCGAGGTAGAACAGCAGCGGCGCGATCTCTTCCTGAAATCCGTAAACGTAGAGCGGGTCGGCGGGCGCGACGACGCGGGCGATTTCTTCGGCGGCGGGCCGATATGAATCGTCGCGGCATGACCGCACTTCCATCCGCGGTATATAGACAAAGTTGAAAACGACGAGCCCGGCGCACAGGGCGGCAAATGCCCGGGTCGCGGCGCGGCGCCATGCAAGCGGCGGGACGGTGATGATCCACCACGCGAGCATCACGGCGGCCGCGGGCCATACCGGCAGCAGATAGGAGCGGCGCTTGTAGGCGGCGATGCTGAAAAAGACGACGGTGGCGAAGTAGAAGATCGCGAAGAGGCGGACGGCGCGGCGGGCGCGGTCGGAGTCGGAGGGCGTGGAGGAGCGATCGCTCTCACCCGCGCTGCGAAGCGCATCGCGGCCTCTCCCGGAGGGAGAGGTAGAATCGAAGCGGCGCCGAGTGAGTAATGGAGTGAGTAATGCGTAAACGCCGGCGACCGGGACTATCAGGCTCAGCGGGGCGGAGTTGAGCAGGACGGGTTTCAGGTAGTACCACGGCGCCATCGCGCCCAGCGAGCCGAAGAAGCGGCCGACATTTTCGCTGTCGAGCTGGCGATTGAGGAAGGCGAAGCGTCCGCCGAAGTAACATGCGAGATACCAGCTCGAAGCAATCGCGGCGCCGAGGATGATCGCACCGGGATCGAGCATCGTCAGGATTTGGCGTCCACGGCGCTCGGCGAACATGAAGATGACGATTGAAACGCCGGGAAGAATTGCGCCGACGGGGCCCTTGGCGAGCACGCCGAGACCGATCGCAACCGCCATTAGATAGAGCGCGGGCAGGCTGGATTCGAAGCGCGCGGCGGGGCCGGAAGAGGCCGCGGCGCGGGGCATCCACCACAGAAATGCGAACAGGGCGAGCGACTCGAAAAAGCACAGCGTCATGTCGACGCGGCCGTAGCGGCCCTGGCTGACGTATTGATAGGAGCCGGCGAGGGCGAGTCCGGCGAGGACGGCGGCGTCGATGCCGAGGAATTCGAACGCGAACAGCATCGTGAGGATCGCACCGGCAACCGCGTAAAGTGCGGATGGGAGGCGGAGGTTGGCGGCGGTCACTTTGCGGACTGCGGCGAGGCGATCGATTGCGACCGCGGTCCAATGGAACAGCGGAGGCTTGTACATTGGGGCGATGCCGTTCTCGACCGGGAACAGGAGATGGCCGTGCTCGACCATCTGCTGGACGAACACGCCTTCGACGGCCTCGTTGCCGGTGCATACGTCGCCGGCGCCGAGCCGATGAAGCGTCAGGACGGCGGTGAGGACAGCGATCGCCGCGATCGCGGCGGCAGATTTCAGGTTCATGCGAAGGCCATCGGACTCGACGCAGAGATATAATAGCTAGTCAATGGATAATAGCTAATCACGGCATCTAATAGTCAGTCGAGCTCGGCGCGGAATATACTAAGGCTCTTGATGCGTGAGGAATCGTAGCCGCGCCACTTGGCCGCGGAGACCTGGCGGGCATTCACGCGCTTGAATCCGAGCCGGGAGAAAAAGCCGCCGACACGATCCTCACTGGTGCATGCGAAAACGTATTTTAGGCGGCGAGCCCGGGCTTCCTTGAGGATCTCGCGGACCAGCACGGCGGCGACGCCCTCGCCCTGGAAGCGCGTCAAGGTGTACATCGCGGTGATTTCACCCGCGCGGTCGCGGCGGTACGGCTCGGTCAGCAGCGAGCAGATTCCAGCGAGGTGTTCGTCGCCGATTCGGTAGCCGAAGCACGAGGGCAGGATTTGCGCGATCTGGCCGGGAGTGCGGGGCAGCAAGGAGCCTTCGGTCTGGCCGCGGACGATAAGTGCTTCAACTTCTTCGAAGTCGTCGATTGAAACGGGGCGGACGAAGCCGTACTGCATCTCGGTGAACAGCGTTCCGGCGCCGATGAAACTGAAGAGTTCCTCGTAAACGTCGCCCGGCGCGACCAGGTTGACGGAACCGACGCCGTCTTCGAGGGCGTCGAGGGCGGCGCGGACGATGGCTCTGCGAGGGCGCGAGCGGATGTTGCGCATGGTGCGGCCGATGCGGCGTTGCTCGACGAACGAGAGCCGTTGGCCGTCCTTGTCGATCAAGCCGCCGCGCCGATCAAGCATCAGGAGCTTGAAGACGCGAAGCCGGCTGGCAAGCTCGCGCGCGAAGACGGTGAGATCGTCGGCGTCGTCACGGCTCATCGAGGCGACGACGATCGATCCGGCGCGCAATCGCGCCCAGATCTCGGCGACGGCGGAATCCGGTGGATACGGGCGCGAGCGAAGTCCGTCGGATGGATTGAAGACCGGGGGCGGTTCCTTGGGGGCGAGGCGGCCGAGCCGGCGCATCAGCTTGGGAAGTGCGCTCGGCGAAACGATGACGACGCATCGGGTTTGATTGCGCCGCAATTCGCGCAGCGTCAGGACCAGAGAATCGAAGTCGGAGATCCGCTGTCCGGCGGGAGGAATCAGCGCGAAGAGCAGGCTCTTGCCGTAGAATTCCTCGAGATAGAAGGTCTTCTCGGTGAAGACCGGGGCGCTGCGGCGTGGTTTGCCGACGAAGTCGCCGAGACCGATAGCTCCGAAATCGTTCACGAGCAGAGGGTTCGCGGGGCCGGCGTCGGGAGGTTTCTTCAATTCGGCTACGCGGGCTGAGACTTGGCCGGCGATATCGCTCTGGACGCGACGTCGATGGGGGAACGCACGGCCGGCGACGGATGCGTCGCGGCTATTTCGGCGAGCGAGGTATCGGAGAAAACTTCGAGCAACACGCGCTGGCCCTTTTCCCAAACGCGATACATGCGGCAGGACGGCTGCAGCGCGCATGAGCTGCTGCCGTCGGTGCATAGGTTGAGCTTGATGGGACCCTCGACGGCTTCGATAATATCGCGAAACGTGACGGTGTCGGCATCGCGGGCAAGCTGGTAACCGCCGCCGGGACCGCGGCGCGCGCTGACGAGGCCCCTGCGCATCAGATCGCGAATCACTTTTTCGAGATAGTACTTCGGGATGTGCTCGCGACTGGCGATTTCGGCGCCGCGCGCGACGCCCGACGGATGATCGGCGAGATAGATCATCGCTCGCAGCGCGTACTCGATCTTGCGCGGTATCTGCATCAGGCTCATGCGTTTTTCACTTTTTCACTCTTTCACTGTTCACTGTTCACGACGCGAGCGCCGGCGTCGCGCGTATGGCGAGAATCTTCTCGACATACTTAACCAGCATGTCGTTCTCGACGTTGACGGTGTCACCGGGCTGCTTGAAATCGAGGGTCGTCGATCGCAGCGTGTGGGGAATTATTTCGACCGAAAAGTTGCAGTCCTCGACCGAGAAGATGGTCAGGCTGATTCCGTCGATGGCGACCGAGCCCTTCTCGACCAGGTAGCGCGCTTGCGCGGGCGCGACCTCGAAGGTGAAGAGTTTTGAGTCGCCCTCGGGCTTGATCGACACGACCCGACCGATGCCGTCGACGTGGCCGGAAACCAGGTGGCCGCCGAGCAGCTTGCCGAGCGTGAGGCATCGCTCGAGATTCACACGGCGGGAGGGTTTCAGATCGCCAAGCCCGGTGCATCGCAAGGTCTCGGCCGAGATGTCCATCGCGAAGCGGCCGGGGCCTTTTGAAATCACGGTCAGGCACGCGCCGTTGACGGTGATTGAATCGCCGATGTTGATTTCGGAAATGGGGAGCGAGCTACGGACAGAAATTACCGCGCCCTGGTCGGTCAGCTTGAGGCTTTCGACGGTGCCGAGGTCTTCGATGATACCGGTGAACATCACGTCTCCTGCGGAGCGCTGGTGCGGCGGGGAGAAAACTCCAGAAAAATCATATCTTTTTGACGGATAGCGGCGCAACAAGGGCGGACGGATGAGCGCGATATGTTTGGTTTTCCTGACATCGGTGCAGGGGCTGGCCCCTGCTAAGCTGGAACGGAATGAAATCGAAGGCAAAGGAAAAACTCAAGGCGCTGCTGTTCGACTTTGGCGGCACGCTCGCATTCCTGGATTTCGAATTGCTGGCGCGCGAATTCTCGCGCGAAGGGCGCAAGCTCGATGCACTGGCGCTCGAGCATGCCGAATACGCAGGGCGTGCGGCGATCGATCGACATCTGATGAGCGTGCCGGGCAAGCAAGCCGACTACGCGGCGTATGAGCATTTTTTTCGCGGCTGGATGACGGCGGCGGGAATTCCGGAAGAGGAATTTCGCGAATGCGCGGCGAAGTTTGGCGCGATACATCGCGAGGCCACGCTCTGGCGCGTGGTGCGGCCGGGGACGTTCGAGGCGTTGGAGGCGTTCAAATCGGCGGGATACAGGCTCGGGATCGTGTCGAATGCGGAGGGGCAGGTCGAAGCGGACGCGAAACGATTCGGGCTGGCGCCGTACTTCGACGTGATAATCGACTCGCAGGTTGTCGGGGTAGCAAAGCCCGACCCGCGGATATTTCAAATCGTGCTCGAGCGCCTGGGCGCCGGTCCCGACGAAGTGAGATTTGCGGGTGACATCTATTCGATCGACGTGGAGGGCGCGCGCGCGGCGGGGATCGAGGCGCGGCTGGTCGATCAGCATCAGCGCTACACGTGGGTCGATCACGAGAAGATTCGGCATATCAGGGAGCTGCATCGGATCGACTGAGGGTTTTCTTGTAAGAGGAAGATTCAGCTATGGGCGTGATAAGAGATCAATCGGAAAAGATTTTCACCGGCGCGATTACGACCCGCCAGTTCCATCCGATCCTGCCGACCGGCGAGTACGAGGAAATTGCGGACGGCGTGATGTTCTACCGATGGTTTGCGAACGTGACGGCGGCCAAGACGGGCGAGGGGCTGGTGCTGGTGGATACGGGGGGCTACTTCAACCAGGACGCGACGGTGAAACTGATTCGGCAGTTCTCGCCGGAGCGGGTGAACACGGCGATTTACACGCACGGGCACGTCGATCACGCGTGCGGGATGCCGGCGATAGTCGCGGATGCGCAGAAGAACAAGGTGGCACGGCCGCGCGTGGTGGGACATCGCGCAGTCGCGGCGCGGTTCGACCGCTACAAGCGCACCGCCGGGTATAACACTGTAGTCAATACTCGGCAGTTCAACCGGCCCGCGCCGTGGCCGACTGAGTATGTATATCCGGATACTTACTTCGATAATCAGTTGAATGTAGTTGCGGGCGACGACAAGTTCGAATGCCATCATGCGCGCGGCGAAACCGACGATCATTGCTGGGTGTTCATCCCGCAGCGCAAGCTGCTGTGCACCGGAGATTTGATCATCTGGGCGGCGCCCAACGCGGGCAATCCGCAGAAGGCGCAGCGCTACGCGCGCGAATGGGCCGAGGCGCTGCGCGTGATGGCGAGACTGGGGGCGGAAGTGCTCGTGCCGGGCCACGGCTACCCGGTGTTCGGCGCGATTCGCGTGCGGCAGGTGCTGAACGACACCGCGAACTATCTGCAGAGCCTGTACGATCAGGCTATTGCAATGATGAATGCGGGCGCCACGCTGGACGAGATAATTCACACCGTGAAGCCGCCGGCAAATCTCGCGGAGAAGCCGTGGCTGCAAGCCGTGTACGACGAGCCCGAGTTTATCGTGCGCAACATCTGGCGGCTCGAAGGCGGATGGTACGACGGCACGCCGTCGAATCTTAAACCCGCGAGCGACGGCGAGCGGGCGCGGGAGATCGCGGCGCTGGCGGGCGGTGTGGCGCCGGTGATCGCGCGAGCGAATGACAGACTCGCGGCCGGCGAAGTCGTGCTCGCGTGTCATCTGGCGGATTGGGCGGTGGCGGCGGCGCCGGACGACAAATCAGCGCATGAAGCGCGGATGAGAGTCTACGCGGCGCGAGCGGATCGCGAGGAATCGACGATGGCGCACGGTGTCTTCCGGTCGGCGGTGGTCGAGTCAGCGACGAAGGCGGGAGTCGCGCCGCCCGAGGACAAGCGGAGCGCGTGAAATCGCGCCGAGCCTTCGAGGCGCGGGTGAGACTCGACTTTTCACTTTTTCACTGGCGGCGGCGGCAGCGTGAGTTTGCCGAGGATGGCGGGCGCCCGTGCACCGGTGACAGTGGGGATGTTGCCCTGGCGGCCGCGCAGCATCTGGTAGCCGAGAATGGCAAATGCGACGGCCTCGAGCGCGCTGCCGTCAACGCCGACGTCACCGGCGGTAATCACCTTGAGATTGGGAAGCTCGGCCGCGATCATGCGCATCAAGGTTGGGTTTTGCGCGCCGCCGCCGGTGACGATCAACTGGTCAACGGGACCACGAGGAAAAATGAAGCGGCGGAATGCCTCGGCGATCGATCGCGCGGTGAGGGCGGTGACGGTGGCGACCAGATCGTAGTCAACGATTTTCATGCGGCGGGCATCGGCGACGATCGAATCGAGGAGGTGAGTCCCGAATTCCTCGCGGCCGGTTGATTTTGGCGGTCGGCGGCGGAAATAAGGATTGCGCATCAGCTTCGCGAGCAGCGGCTGGTTGACGTGGCCGCTCGCCGCGATGCGCCCGCCACGATCCATCCGCAGGCGGCCGCCCGAGATTCGCGAAGCGAGCGCGTCCAGCATCATGTTACCCGGGCCGGTGTCGAACGCGATCAGGTCGGCGTCGCCGACGCGCGCGCGGGGCGGAATGTAAGTTGCGTTGCCGATGCCGCCGATGTTCTGCACGACGCGGCCGCGCGTGGGGTCGGCGAACAGCCAGAGATGGGCGAGCGGGGCCAGGGGAGCGCCCTCGCCGCCGAGCGCGATGTCCATCGTGCGGAAGTCGGCGACGACGGGAACTCCGGTAGCTGCGGCGATGACGGCGGACTCGCCGAGTTGCATCGTGGAGGCGACCTGACCGCGGGCCGCGCGGCGCGGCGGCAGATGAAAAAAGGTATGGCCGTGCGATCCGATGAATGCAACGTCGGAAAGCGCGACGTGCGCGCGGCGGGCGATCTCGACGGCGGCACGTCCAAACTCGCGGCCTAGCGCGAAGTTGAGCGTGGAGATCGCAGCCGCGCCGATTTTTTCATCGGCGGAAGCGGCGAGCAATTCTTTGCGAAAGCGCGCAGGGTACGGGAAAGTGTGAAACGCGATCAAGCGCGCGGGCGGACGGGAACGCTCGTCGAGCTCGACGACGGCGGCGCTCACGCCGTCGTGCGAAGTCCCGGACATCAAGCCGATCGCGAGAACTATCCGGCGGTCGAGTTTAATCGTGATTGCGTTCATTTTTATCCAAATCCGATTCTTCCAATTCGGCATCGCCGAGCGATTCCCGCGAATCGTCACGACGACTTAAGCGAAGCATCTCGACTCCCGCAAGGAGCAGGCGCAAGCCGGAGGGAAAATCGAGCGAGCCGGAGTCGTCGTGCGACTCAGGCGCGATAATCACCTTGCGCCCGCGGTGCCATTGCACGAGCAGCATCTGGTGACCGAGCTGGCGGCCGGTGACGCGATCGATCGAGAAGTCGCCGAACATCGTGGTGGTTTGCAAGCTGGAGAATGCATCGCGGAGCATCGCGTCGTCGCGGCGGCCGGCGGCAGCGAGCGCGGCGGCGGTCAGGAGACCGGCGGCGTAAATCTGCGCGGCGGGATAATCGGGAGAATCGCCGGCGCCGGCGGTGACCATTCGGCGCGCAAACTCGGCGGGCGTCGGGCCAAGCGCGGGCGCGATCTCGATGGAATCTTCCCACTGCGAAGGGCCCACGATTCCTTCTGCAAGTTCGCCCAAGTCGGATGCGAAGCGGCGCACACCGGCGGCGACGCATCCAAGCACCGGGATGTTGAGGCGGGAAGATGCGACCGCGCGCATCACGGCGACGTCATGTTCATAGCTGCCGGCGCTGGCGAGCGCATTGACGCGGTTGCGCGCGAGGGCGGGGAAAAGCCGCGCGGGCGTAGAGGCGGGGTCGAACGCGCCATTCCATTTCACGCGGACGCGGACTCCGCGACGACGAGCGGCGCGTTCATCGGCGGCGCGCTCGAAGCCCGATGCAACCGCGCGAGCGAAGGGCGACTTCGACGCGACGATCGCGACGCGCTTGCGCCAGAGCTTGAGTTGGGCCAGCAAGCGGACGAAGCCGCGCAAATAGTCACTTGCGGGACTGAGTACTCCGACGATCATCTTGTAGCGGCGGGCGTAGAGTTCGTCGCCGGCGCCGCCGTGATTGACGAAGACGCGGCCGGATTGTTCGACGATGTCCGCGGCGACGCCGGTGAGGCGGTTGGAGTACGGGCCGAAGATTATGTCGGCGCGGCGATCCGCGCAGAGAGCGCGATATATTTCGGCGCATCGCACCGGGTCGCTCGCGTCGTCGTGGCACTCGAGCGCAAACTCACATCGCTCGCCGGCGACGCGGAGCGCGCTACTGGCGTTGGCGTCGGCGATGAACAAACGAATGGCGATTTCGGCCTGCCGGCCCATCGGGGAGTATTCGCCGGTGAGGGAGAGCGACAGGCCGATGGTGATTTTCACGGGAGGGAGGTCAGGGTGCGACTTCGGCGATGCCGCCCTTGATGACGGCGTGGCCGTCGGGATTGAAAGTCTCGTAGGCGAAAACTTTGCGGCCGTCTTTGTCGCCGTCGGCCCAAATTTTTGTGGTGATAGTCTGGCCGGGAAGCACGGGACGCGAGAAGCGCACGCGCAAGCGCTTGAGGCGAGTCGGGTCGCCGGCGCAGAGATTGTCGATCGCGACCTTCGACGTAAACGCCATCGTGCAAAGGCCATGCACGATGATGCCCGGCAGGCCCGCCATCTTCGCGATGTTTTCATCGACATGGATCGGGTTGCGATCGCCGGAGGCCTCGGCGTAGCGGTAGGTCTGATCCTTGTCGATGGTTTGCGCGACTGAAAAGATCGGCTCACCGCGGTCGGGCTCGATGGCGCGCGGTTCCGAGGACGCGGCTTCGCGGTTTCGAGCGCCTCGAATAAAAGCGATGAAGAGTGTTTTCTGGACCGGTTGCCCTTTCTGGTTGGCGGCGTTCAGCTCGACGGTCATGGTCTCGCCGGTGGCTTTGGTTTCGATCGAGATAATTTTTGCGGCCGCGGTGACGACGTCGCCGGGGCGAATTGGATTTGGGAATTCCATGTCCTGCTCGCCGTGAACGAGGCGGAGCAGGTCGGCGTGCAGGTCGGGAACCATCGCGACTTTCATCACGGCATCCCAACTGACGGTGACGCCGAACATCGGCGGCGCGACGATGCCGCCGGGGCGGCTTTGGTCGAAGAAGGCGGGGTTGTCGTCGTTGTACGCGCGCGCATAGTTCTGGATGGCGTCGAGGGTGACGTTGGTGGTGATGGGCGGGAATTCGCGGCCCACGCAAGCTTTGTTCAGCGGCATCGATTGTCTCCGATTGATGGTGCTTTCGAAATTCAGCGGTTTTTCGTTTTTTCGTTGATCAGCTAGCTTATCTCGCGGCCGGCGATGAACACGGATTTCAACTCTAGCGTCCGGCTGAGCACGATTAAATCGGCGCGCGCGCCGATTTGAATGCGGCCGCGATCGCCCGCGCCGACGAGATTGGCGGGATTGGTGGCCGCCATCACGGCCGCATCGCCGATACTGACGCCGGCTCTTTCGACCATCACGCGGACCCCATCGAGCATCGAGATGATGCTGCCGGCGAGCGTGCCGTCATCGAGGCGCGCGGCGCCGTCGCGAATCGATCCGCGCGCACGCCCGACATTTTTTTCGGAGGTGGAGGCTTTTGCCAGCGCGACTTTGTCGGTGACAAGGATCATCCCGTCTTTGCCGCGGGCGCGGCTGGCGAGACGCAGCACCGCGGGATGCACGTGGACACCGTCGGGGATGATCGCGGCGAGTGCGGGTGACGGCGCGAGCGCGGCAGCGATAACGCCTGGGTCGCGATGGTTCAACGGGCGCATCGCGTTGAACAGATGGGTGAACATCCGAGCACCGGCGGCGATGCCGGCGTTGGCCTCCTCGAGAGTCGCGTTGGTATGACCGATGGAGACGACCACGGCGCGCGCGGCAAGGCGTCGAATCGCGTCGAATCCGCCGGGCAACTCGGGCGCCAGCGTGATCAATCGAAGCGCGCGCATCGCGAGCACTCGTTGGAAGGAGTCGCCGCGCGGTTCGAGGTTGAGCGCGGGATGCGCGCCGAGCCGGAGCGGCGAAATGAACGGACCTTCGAGATGCATGCCGAGAATGGCGGCCGCATCGGCGGAGTTGTCGCGGCGCGAATTTTCAATCGCACCGGCGATAGACTCGTGAACCTGTGCGATCTTTTCAATTGGCGCGGTAACTGCGGTCGGCATCCAGGCCGTGGCGCCTTCGCGCGCGAGGTGGCGGCTTAGAGTGGCGAGTGCGTCCGGCGCCGCGTTCATCACGTCTATACCGTGCGAGCCGTTGACCTGAAGATCGACGAAGCCGGGCAGGATGTAATCTTCGCCGCCACCGTCAGATGCGGATTCGAGCGCAGTAATACGATCGGTGAAGGTGATGCGCCCGCGGATGAGCGAGCCGTCGGGCCTGGCGATGCAGCCGGACAGCATAGCGGCAGGCGGGTTCATCGAGGTGGGTGGCGGCATGAAGGAAGAATCACCTGCTCGGTGGGCGGCAGGGGCTGCGGCCCCTGCACCCGCAGCGAGAAGACGCGAAAATCTGCGCAGCGCATCTTTTCGCGACTACGCGGCAGGGGTGACCCCTGCACCCAAGGTTAAGGCCGCCCGCCGTTGGCGGGCGCGGGCGGGGCTGAGCCCTGCACCGAGTGTTAAGACGAAGATGCGGGCTTCGCCCTGTCAGAAGGGGTTGATCAAGAGAGAGCACGCGCGCGCCGCCTTGCTTTCTCAACATCCTGCCAAGGGTCAATTCGCACGGAATCGCTCTGCGAGCAGACGCGAGAAGCGCGGCATATAGATGAGGTCGAAGGTTTCTTCCTTGCCGGGAAACATCGCAACCGCGGCGCCCTTGAGCGCAAGGACGTGTTCCCATCCCTGTTCGAGCGTGATGTCATTGTCCTGAGCGATGGTTGCGAAGGTCAGCTCGACCAGGAAGTGCAGGCGGCGGATCATTTTATTCTCATGCTCGATTTTCGCTGCGCGGTCGTAGTCGTGGTCGGCCATGAGTGCGTTCTCCGTATGAGAGTGTCGAAAACATCATTATATCATCGAAGGCAGAAGCGATCATGGGGCGATGCGGGCGGACTTGTCTCGATTGTCCGAGGATGCCAAATTCTAACGCGCCGTGAATCCCGTCCGCCTCAAGAGCAGCTTCATATATCTCGCCAACGCGGTAAACGATCTGCGCGGGAATTGGTCCGTGCTGGCGGTGGTGCTGGCGCCGTTGGCGCTGGCGGCGGCGTTGTGCCTGCTGCCGGACGCGTTGAATCTGCAATTTCGCCTCGCCACGACCTTCGAGCCGGGCGCGCAAAATATCAGCTACGTGCAGGCGCAGGGCGTCGATGCCGCGGGCAAGCCCGCGCCGCTGCAAGAGCCGCAGCCGTTCTCGCCGTGGGTCACGACAGCGCTGCATCTGATCTTCGGGCTGGTCACGCTGCTGGTGACGCTGGTCACATTGTGTTCCCTCAAGAGAATCCAGGCGGGACTCCGGAAGCCCACGATTATCGGCGAAGCGATCGAGGTTTACCGGCAATCGATTCCGCTTGTCCCAGGGTTCGTATGGGTGACGATTCTGCAACTGGCGGCGCCGGCGGCGGGATTATTCCTGTTCCAGGCGGCGTCGACTTACGTGTACGGTTCGATCGGCGTGTGGGCATATGTCGCGCTGGTGTTGACGATCATGCTCGGCGCGCTGGTGTACGCGTGGTTGTACTTCGCGCAGTACGCGCTGGTCTTCGACGGAAAGCATAGCTGGCATGCGCTGCTGTTCAGCCGAGACCTGATGCGCAAGCGGTTCTTCAAAGCCGCGACGCGGATCGCGGTGTTTCTTGCGGTCTGGTCGGGATTCAACTCGTGGGCCGCGGGAGCATTTGTGGTGGTGAGCCTGCTGTTCGGGCCGGTCGGGGTGGTGACGGGGTTCCTCGGGACGACGATTTTTCTTGTCGATCTTGCCGAGATCAGCGTCAGCTTTGCGACCACCGCGTTCGTGGTCGCGGCGGGGCGGCGCCTCTATCAGGATTTGCAGGAGGGCTGAGCCCTGCACCCAGTGTTAAGGCCGCCCGCCGTTGGCGGCGGCATGAAGGAAGAATCACCTGCGCGGTGGGCGGCAGGGGCTGCGGCCCCTGCACCCGCAGTGAGAAGACGCGAAAATCTGCGCAGCGCATCTTTTCGCGACTACGCGATGGAAGGGGTGACC